>QMCD01005579.1_pt1 | contig 12172 bp, 9 predicted proteins | sample 1821841 | NCBI WGS metagenome assembly QMCD01 (sample SAMN01991225, study PRJNA193472) | Termite gut metagenome, whole genome shotgun sequencing project. | isolation source: worker | host: Macrotermes natalensis | reverse complement strand
TTATTTGACGGCCGGCCCCAAAGAGACGAGGGCTTGGACCATTACGAGGGGGATGAAGGCGCCGCAGGCGGCGGGAAAGATTCACACGGATTTTGAGAAGGGGTTTATTCGGGCGGAAGTGGTCAACTATGACGATTTAGTCCGCTGGGGAAGCCAACAGGCGGCCAAGGAAAAGGGTTTGGTGCGATTGGAAGGTAAGGAGTACGTGGTGCAGGACGGGGACGTGGTGCTGTTCCGTTTCAACGTATAGGTCGGTACCGTTCACACCCAGCCAGTGTCTTTCCTTTGTTGACGGCGAGACCAGTACACGTATTCCTCGGGACCGCTTGCGCTCAGTTGGATACGTAGCGGCATCGAACTTGTAACTACCAAGTTCGGATGCCGACGCATCCAAATGTCCCTCGAAATTCGTGTATGGCTCGCCTGTTGACCGACGAAGGGAAGATGCCTGGCTGTGGGTGTGAACGGCACCAAGGCTCTATAATGAAAGAGAAATCCCCCATTGCCTGTGTCACATCTCCAATTATCAACTGCTTAACTGCTGCAAGTGCATCGGATCCATCATAATCGGCAAAATTCATTTCCATTTCGGTTGCAGGACCTTTGTCTGCCACATTCCACATAAAGGTAGCAAGCGGAACAGAAACAGTCTGCCAGTTTCCGGAATAAGAAAGTTCTTTCCATTCTGTATCGAATGGCAATACTCCAGCTGCACTACCCCATTTCCATGCCCAAGGCTTTCCGTCCGGTTTATCTATAACTGCTTGGAAAGGAACCCACCAAGTTCCGGGAACAACCGGATTTGCAGCCGGTTTAGAAAGTTCACGACCTTCCGCAGCCCCTCCATTATTTCCTCTTGGAGGAAAAAAGATACTGATTGGCGCACCGTTAATAGCATATTTTTCTGGCACAAATACTTCAAACTTCAATACTAATTGACTAACCGGAATATCTTTGAAATCACCGTAGAGCGGCAAGATAGGAGAACGACCTCCACGGTCGGCATAATAAGCAATATAATTACCTTCACCCAATGGATCCTTTGTTTGGTTTATCTGACCGTAAAGACCATCGCAACCAACAGGAAGCTCAAATCCGGCAGGTAATAATGCTTGCATCACCGGAGTACTTTTCCATTCCGGTTTACGATCTTCAGCATCCAGCGGATATTGAACCATTGTACCCTCAACCGTCGCTTGAAATCCGTCAAAGTCAATGATAATATTACGTCTGTCGCGGAACAAAACATCTGATTCCGTTTTTCCGGAACCGGTTTCTACCACAATCGGTTTTGAGTAAGCAACACCTTCTGGCACTTCAATAAAAAGCTCAGTTGAACCTTTTGTTTCTACTTCAGCTTCAATCAAACTTCCATCTTCCGCATAGAAAGATACTTTCGGATTGAAGAAATAACGTCCTTTTACACGCAAAATATCTCCGGCAGGAAGAAATTCGCAATAGAACATACTGATGACCGGAGCCGGAATATTAATTGCAAAATCAGCCTCAGCTTTCCGTCCCTGTCCAGTAATCAACGTAATGCGTTGTGTAGATGCGCTAACTTCCGGAATCTGCAACACAATGTAATTGTCGGTGATAAATGCCGGATTAAGAGTAGTAACCGGTACATTGTCAAAAAGAACCTGAGTTACAGCAGCCAAGTTTTCTCCAACGATAACAATAAACTCTTCAGAGGCAGCGCTAGCAATAATTGAGTCTTTTGATGCCGCTTTCGATGGGAGAATGTGGCTGATTACCGGGTCGCAACCGCAATCATCTTCACACGAAGAAAATCCCCCTACGAAAAAGCCCAAAAGCGCAATAAACGGAAATATCCTTTTTAATGTTTTCATAAATATATTAACTTTTTAATTTTCTTTACTTTTTATTTACCAACTATAAGAACCGTCCTCCAACTGAGAGGTGAAATCTTGACCGGATCCGGAAGCAAGTTGATTTGTTGCTTTTGTTGGAAGCGGCAAAAACCAAGTGTCAAAGTTACCATTAAGTAATGTCGAAGAAATATCACTTTCAGGCTCGCCTGCCCCTTCTGCACTAATACTAGGGTATGTGGACAACAACTTGTAAAATAACGCAACTCGCACATAACCTCTCTCTGTTTCGTCAGCACCCGGATCTACTTCTGCCACGTTAAACTTAGCTTTGAACGACCATCCACGATCTTGCTCTTTCAAAAAGTTTTTTGCAGCCTGCGGGTTACGGTAATAAAGACGTTTAATGTCTAACCAGCCTTGACCTTCCATAGCAAATTCTTTTCTGCGTTCCTGGATAAAATCCGTTCTTGGTTTCGGAACCGACATGGATACTTTCCTTGGAGCTGATACTCCGTCTTTGTCCGCACCATCATAGTTGTAGGACAACTCTTCATATCCCGGATCTTTGTAAAATGCCATTGCTGGTATTGAATCCAATTGTCTGGCAATATTTTGCCCGGCATGAGCTTCAAGTACTTTTTGTAAATCAGATCTCCATGCAGAAGCAGGCACCTCCGCATCAACAGGCATTGCAGTCAATGCCATATTTGCTTCGGCACGCATCATGTAAACATCAGCCAAACGAAGGAAATCAAGACGCATATTGCAACTCATGTGGTGCTTAGTTGAATTGTATCCATAAACATATTTTTTGACATTATTCAAAACCGGAGCGCCTGACAAAGCTGTCTTTCCGAAAGGTTCGGCTTTTTCTCCACGATAGTTGAAGAAATCTTCGCCGTTAAACATACAAACCTCTTTTTTACGCATATCGCCGGGTTTATAATCACGATACAATGTATAAGTGATGGATTTTCCACCTCCCCAACCTGCTTGAGGAGACCACCAAGTGTCTTTCCCCATTTGAGCTTGATAGTGTGAACCCGTTTCATATCCATAATCTTGGAAGTGAAGAGCAAAAAGCGACTCGTTACACTTTCTCATATTTTCCCATCCGAAAATTTCAGCATAAGGAACCAAATCTGCTCCCGAATTGTTAATTACTTCAGTAGTAAGATTAACCACTTTTTGATAATACTCTGCCGGATTCGGACAAATGTATGATTGAGGAACGTCTACCTGGCAAGAAGCCATTGTCAAATAAAGTTTAGCCAACATTCCTTTGGCTCCCCATTTGCTTACACGTCCGCCTACTTTTCCCCAATTCATTTCATCACCCAAATGTTCAGCCGCAAACAGCCAATCCTTTTCGATCGCTTTATAGATAGTCGCACGATTGGCTTTTGGCAGTTGTACTTTGTTTGTGATATCATATTCGTTGTTCAACACCAAAGGTACTTCTCCCCAAATTTCCGTAGCCAGAAAGTAAGCCATTCCTCGGAATATTCTTGCTTCTGCTTCTATCTGGTTAGCTTCCTCTTCAGTCATGGTTGACGTCGTCTTGTCTGCGTTAATGATAAAGTTAGCCGCCGAAATTACGCCACTATACAAAGAAGTATATCCTTTTTCCAATATATCGTTGCTGGGTACTATATTTCCTTTGAAAAACTGACCTTCCTGGTCATAAACATTGTAAAGATTTCCGGATAAACCTTCATTGACTACCCAACCAAATTTATCATTAAAATCAAGCCACAGCGAACCTCCATATAAAGCTCCCGTCAACATCAGGTATTGCTCTTTTGTTTGGATACTCGCAGTACTGAATCCATCCTCTACATCCCGCTCCAGAAAATCTTTACATCCAGAAGCTAAAAGCATTGCTGTTAAACCGAAAGCAATTACTTTATATTTTATTGTTTTTAAATTCATAATAATTACGTTCTATTTCGGGTTAAAAATTAAAACTCAAATTCATAGTATAGGTACGCGGTACCGGATAGCTACCCGTATCAATTCCTTGTGTAATTACATCTGCATTTGACACTTCCGGGTTGTATCCGCTGTATTTGCTGAACGTGTAAACATTTTGTACGTTTGCAGACAAGCGTAAATCATTGATCGAAATTTTCTTCGTCCATTTTTCAGGGAAACGGTAGCCGAGTGAAACGTTTTGGATACGAAGGAAAGAACCGTCTTCCACAAAATGATCGGAAGCCTCGTTCAAGTTTATTGTACCACTTGTATTCGGACGCGGAATTTTGGTACCGGAATTCACTACAAATTTCTCAATTATATCCTTTCCTTCAGCATCTTGTCCTGCTACTCTGGTATCTACTCTTGCAAAGTCTTTTACCGAACTTAGCTGATTAGTAGAAGCACTCTCTTGTCCTTCCAACTTAGTGCGCAGCAAATTATATACGTCGTTTCCATAAGAGCCTGTTAAGAAGATGGTCAACGACCAGTTACCGTAAGTAAACGTATTCCCGAAACCGGCAGTAAAATCCGGATTTGGATCTCCAATCCAAGTTTTATCATTTTCATCAACTATTTTGTCTCCATTTATATCTACAAAGTTAAAGTCTCCTACCTCTGCTTTGTTTGCTCTCTCAACAAGATTCCGTTGATCTTCAGTCTCAATCACACCATCCACTTTATAACCCCAGAACATCCCTGGAGCTTTTCCTTCAGTAGTTCTTGAAATCAGACGGTCGCCGGAACGAATAAATTTCCCGCCAAATCTGTCTTGGTCTAATTTAACCACTTTATTGCGAACTACAGAGAATGACAAGTCGGATGTCCATTGGAATTTATGCTCTTTGTTATCTATATTTACCGTGTTCAACGTGATTTCAAAACCGGTATTCCGGATACTACCTAAGTTAATTTCAGGAGGAGCAGAATAAAGATATTCGTCCTTAGCCAAAGTTATACCCGGGTCGGAAGTTACAAGCAAGTTGTCGTTTTGTTTGTAGAAAGCGTCCAATGTCAACTGAATCCGGCTATTTAGCATTCCGTAATCAAGCCCGATATTCGCCTGCCAGTTCGTTTCCCAAACCAAATCTGTGTTAGGCCATCTATTCAAAATCGCAGCCGAACCTTCCCCCTCAAACGTACTATAATTTTTAAAAGTAGAAAGGTAGGCAATGGTATTTCCGGCATTACCCGTTTCTCCGTATCCGGCTCTCAATCTTAATTGAGAAATCAAATTACTTGCTTTCTCGTTATCTCTGATAAAACTTTCTTGACTAACAGTCCAAGCCAATGCAAATGATGGAAAGAATCCCCAACGTTTTTCCGGAGCAAAGTTTGACGAACCGTCGAAACGACCGGTAGCAGTCAACAAATAACGATTGTCGTAGCTGTAATTCAAACGACCTAAATAAGAAAGCATAGCAGAACTACCTTTATATCCACCAATAAGTTCCGGCGATCCTAACACCCAGTTTTGATAAGTCGGGTCAATCGCTATATCTGTCGGATATTTTGATTTTTTGTTGCGAACTGCATCCCAAGAACTTTCCCAAGCCTCGAAACCAACCATCCCGGTAATAGCATTTTTCTTAATTTGTTTGAAGTAGTTTAACGTAGAGGCAAATCTCCAATACATATTACTTCTATCCCATCCTTCTTGCGAATTTTCTTCACGAGATGAAGTTTTAGGAAAAAACTGTTTATCTTCCGAAGCAGTATAGTCCACACCAAATTCGGTACGCCAATTCAAGTTTTTAATAAATTCAACATTGGCAAACATACTTCCCATCACATTATTGCTGGTTACAAATATAGGCGAATGTGTGGCACTCGCAATTGCATTGTATTTAATAGCAGTTGCTTCTCCGGTGGATTCTTGTTCGTAATATTCTCCATTTACATCTCGCACCGGTGTAGAGGGTAAACTGAGTAACGCTTGCATCAACGGAGTCTCATCCGTAATTACAGTGATACTGTTATCATTATTAACTGCCTCAAAACCAGGCTGCTTAGATTGCGAAATACGTGTATAAGCAAGGGTTACTCCTGTTTTTAACCACGACTTGGTTTGATTTTCCAAGTTTACACGTCCGCTGAAACGTTGAAAATCAGTACCGATCATCACCCCTTCCTGGTCTTGATACCCTAACGACATAGCATACTGTGTCTCCTTGTTACCTCCGGTAATAGACAACTGGTGACTATGACCGGTAGCAACACGAAGCAACTCATCTTGCCAGTCGGTACCTTTACCCAAAAACGAAGGGTCAACACGTAAATCCATTTTATCGGTAGGTTTTACTTTGAGTCCTTCACCAAGGACTTGCAAAAGGATCTGTTACCCAAGCGGCATATTCCCGGAGATTCATCATATCCAACTTCTTAGCAACCTGCGAAACCATAAAACCTCCTTCGTAAGAAATTTTTGAGACTCCGTCATTCCCTTTTCGAGTGGTAATCATTACCACCCCGTTGGCAGCGCGAGAACCATAGATAGCCGTTGCCGATGCATCTTTCAATATCTCCATTGAAACGATATCCGCCGGGTTGATTGATGCTAATGGGTTAGAACCACCCCCTTGCTGACCACTACCAATAGGCATACCATCTACGACATACAGCGGCTCGTTATTTCCGAATGAACTTGTACCGCGGATACGCACAGAGTTTGCTTCACCAGGTTGCCCTGAACTTGCATTTACCTGTACCCCTGACACGCGCCCCTGTAATGCTTGGTCAATCGAAGTAGTCGGACCTGCTTTTTTTAACTGGTCTTCAGTTACCGACGATAGAGATCCCGTTCTATCACTTTTTCTTACTACACCATAAGCTTCCACTACAAACTCATCCAACACTTCACCTGCATCCTCTTTTAAGGATACATTTACGGTTGTAGTACTTGCCGTAACCCTAACCTCCTGGGTTTGCATCCCCATAGAAGAAATGACTAACGTTTCTCCGTTGGCAACTGAAACTTCAAACTTACCGTCGAAGTCCGTTTCTGCTCCTCTCGTGGTTCCTTTAATAACCACAATAGCTCCCGGAACAGGACCACTTGGATCGGACACTACCCCACTGATAGTCCGATTCTGAGCCATTAATCCGAAAGCCGTACTGAATAACAATAAAGACAATAAAAACTTTCTCATTACTAATGAATATTATAATTAATTATTAATTGAAATATGATTCGTGTTTTCATATATTTTAAATCCCAGAAACCCAAATTTGGGCAAATATAACCCATTTACCACAAATATTCATCATTATTAGCAAAAAATATCTAAAAAAACATCTCAACTATTCAAAAATAACTTTAGGGGCAAAATTACCCCTTTTCTATACAAATCATCAGAATAGCTTGTTTCAATAGCTTTTGACAGTATGAAAATTTTCATCAAAATTAAAAAAACGAACTCTTAACGATTAGAAATAAACAATTTATAAAAATTATTCCCACAAAGACACATGGAACACAACGTTTTTTGTGACCTTTGCAGTAGGAAACTTTCATTAACCTACTATAAGACGAATGAAAACAAAAAAGGTTACAATGAAGTTGTAATTTTTATGTACAAAATTAAATTTTAATGAAAATTTGAATCATTTTTTAATTTTTCCAACAGCTAACGGTCAAAAATGGTACGGTTCGTCCACGCTTTTCGTTCGAGTGAAGAACCTAGTTAATCCCCTCGTCGTTCTCTGCCAGTAGGTCTCTAAATTTATCAGTTTTCTCCATAGATTTAAACAAGTTCTAATCATTTGCACTTTTTCTACAAAACATGTAACTTTGTTTTCATTATGAATCGTTATCCAACCGTTTTAACCATTGCCTGGCGGGGGCGCCGGTATTCAGGCAGATATTAAGACCATATCCTCACTGGGGGCGTACGCTTGCAGTGCGATTACCGCCATTACTGCTCAGAATACGTTGGGAGTCCGCTCCGTACAGGGAATTTCGCCTTCTATACTGAAAGATCAGATCGAAGCCGTTTTCGAAGATCTTACGGTAGATGCTGTAAAGACGGGGATGCTGTTTGATAAGGTATCAATCAAAATAATAAGCGAATGTTTGGAGCATTTTCGCCCTCGCTCTTTTGTATTGGATCCGGTTATGATTTCTACAAGCGGCAGCAAATTGATTACCAACGATGCCATAGAGGCTATGCAACGGTTGCTTTTTCCGTTGGCAACAGTTGTTACTCCCAATATTGCCGAAGCGGAAGTGTTTACCGGAATAAAAATTTTATCGCCCGATGATATGCAAGCATCGGCAGAAATTATGTTGCAAAAGGGATGCAACGCGGTGTTGATGAAAGGAGGTCACCTATCCGGAAGTGAGTCGGTTGATATGCTTTTTGAAAAAGGAAAAAACGGCTTGGGAATACGTTCGCCGTTTATCGAGACCCAAAATACGCACGGAACAGGCTGCACATTATCTGCCGCCATTGCCTCTTACCTTGCCTTAGGCGAAGAACTGCACAAAGCATTCATCTCTGCGAAAGACTATATTATTCATGCACTTTATGCAGGCAAAGATGTTGAGATCGGAAAAGGACACGGACCGGTAAATCATTTTTTCGATCCAAAAAAACAAGTAATAATGTAAAAAAGGGATTTTTATCATTTTTCGGCTATCATGTTAACAATAAAAAGTTCGATTTTAAACGAAGCTGTCCAAAAAGATATTTTTCCACGAATGATACCAATTAGCACAAAATTAACAATCTGATTATTTGTAATTTAAAATTATTCAAATTAAACAATTTGTGTTAATTCGTGTAATTCGTGGACTTTTGAAGACAGCCCCACGAATGTGCCCGTTGATATTAGAATATTTTACCACACTGAACTCTACTTTTAATCATTTTTTTTCTTTAAACCTTTATAAGCCAGAAATCCAATAATAAAAACAGCTAACACGACAAAAATAAGAGACAATTCGTGGCTGTATTCGTTCACCTTTTCCATCAGTTGATCCTGCGGAACAAATGAGTGCAGGTAGTATCCGATAACAGCAAGAATACCATTCCAAATACCGGCACCGATTACGGTAAAAATCAAAAAGACGTGAAATTTCATTTTTGCCAAACCGGCAGGAATAGAGATTAATTGGCGCACAGCCGGAACCAATCGTCCTATCAACGTAGAAATGACACCATGCTCTCTAAAATAGAGTTCTGCCTTTTCCACTTTTTCTTGATCCAGCAGGCAAATATGCCCCAAACGGCTGTTTACAAATTTATATACGATTGGTCGACCAAGATAATAAGCTAACGCATAATTAATTACTGCGCCTAATGCCGCGCCTAATGTAGAAAAAAACAGTACCAAAAATATATTCAGTTCACCGGCTGCCGCTTTATACCCGGCAGGCGGTACTACTACCTCGGAAGGAAAGGGAATAAAAGAACTTTCAATTGTCATTAAAAGGGTAATTGTCCAATAATTAAGGTTATCCAAACACCACTGAATAAAGGATACTGATTCCATAAATAAATTATTTTTTCGGCTTCAAAGATAAATATTTAACAAATAAAAGAAAAGTTAAATTTGTTTATTTACAATAAATAAAGATTCTCATCGTTCCATAATTGAGTTTATTTTACAAAATGGAAGAAGATTTAAAAAATGCCTTAAAAGTATTGAAAAATGGAGGAGTAATACTCTATCCCACTGATACAGTTTGGGGACTTGGATGCGATGCGACTAATGAAGAAGCTGTCAAGAAAATTTTTCAAATCAAGCAACGGGAGGACTCAAAATCAATGCTTGTATTGACGGATAACGAGGCTAAAATCGAGCGATTAGTAGAAAAAGTGCCTGACGTAGCATGGGATTTAATTAACCTGAGCGAAACGCCACTTACCATCATTTATTCCGGCGCACGAAATTTGGCAAAAAATCTGATTGCCCAAGATGGAAGTATCGGCATACGAGTTACGAAGGATGAATTTTCAGGCAAGCTATGCGAACGTTTTCGCTCGCCTGTCGTTTCTACCTCTGCCAATGTGAGCGGACAAGCGTCGCCCCAAAATTTTGATGAAATAAGCAATGAGATAAAGAATGCGGTGGATTACATCGTTTCCTACCGTCAAAAAGACAAGACCAATGCCAAACCCTCTTCCATCATCAAGTTGGAACCCAATGGAGTGATTACAATTATCCGGAAATGAATAAAAAAACTATACAAAGGGTGAAATATATTCTGATGGACATTTTCTCCGTGCTACTTGCGTGGATTTTGTTTCTTATTTTCCGGAGGATTGAAATCGAATATCCGCTTATGCAAAACTTATTCTATCCCGTCTATAATTTTTGGACGGTAATATGTTTAATACCTGTATTTTGGCTGTTCATTTTTTGGATTTCGGGGTATTATAACCATCCGTTTCGAAAATCCCGTTTATCGGAATTGATGCAGACGTTTGTCAGCGTGCTGCTTGGGTCGGTCATTCTATTTTTTGTATTGCTGCTCGATGATCAGGTGGTTTCCTATACCGACTATTACCTCTCTTTTATTGTGCTGTTTCTGATTTGTTTCTTTGTGGTTTATTTTTGCCGTTATGCGTTGACGCGGGTAACCACTCATCAGGTACACAATCGAATATTGGGATTTAATACCTTGATTATTGGGACGGGCGAAAACGCCAAAAATATTTATGACCAGTTAGAAGGATTAAAAAAATCGACCGGAAACCTGATTTGCGGATTTATTTCAGAAAATAAAAAAAAGATTGCCATAGATAAATCACTGCTTCTCGGCGAGATGACCGATCTGAGCAGAATTATCAAAGAGAAGGAAATTGAAGAGGTAATCGTAGCCATAGATAGCAACAACAGCGATGATTTGTTTGGCATTATCAACCAATTGTATTCTTACAACGTAGATATTCGTTTTACGCCGCGTTTATACGATTTTTTGGTAGGAGGAATCAGGCTTTCTACGATTTACGGTACGCCATTGGTCAATGTATTGGACAACAAAATGCCTGATTGGCAGCAGAATGTAAAACGTTTTCTGGATATTTTCACTTCTGCCTTGGTGTTGTTGCTTGCATTTCCACTTTTCTGTTATCTGGCAATTAGAGTGAAATTCTCTTCCAAAGGTTCCATTTTTTACTTGCAGGAACGAATCGGACTATACGGAAAATCGTTTTCAATTATTAAGTTTCGCACAATGTATGAAAACTCCGAAGGAGAAAAGCCTCAGCTTTCGAGTAGAGACGATGCACGGATAACTCCTTTTGGGAGAACATTGCGGAAATATCACTTGGATGAATTGCCTCAATTTGTGAATGTGATAAAAGGAGATATGTCGATTGTCGGTCCGCGTCCCGAACGCAAGTATTTTATTGACCAAATCATCGAAAAAGCCCCTTATTACAGTTTGGTACACAAGGTTCGCCCGGGCGTTACCTCATGGGGAATGGTCAAATACGGCTATGCAAATAATGTCGATAAAATGGTAGACCGTTTGAATTATGATATTATCTATTTGGAAAATATGTCATTGACTATTGATTTTAAGATATTGATATATACTGTCGTTACGATTATTTCCGGGAAAGGGATTTGAAAAACAGATGTTATTCCCGTCAAAATCACATCTTGTCAAAAGCCTTCATCAAAAACGACGAAACTATCGAGACAATAATACTAAACAGCAATGCCCACCAAAAGCTATTTACTTGAAAGCCGCTGAAAAAATAGCTTGTCAGCATAATGATAAGCGCATTGATTACGAACAGGAAAAGTCCGAATGTAACAATCGTTATCGGAATGGTAAAAAAAATGAGTACTGGTTTCAAAAACGTATCTAAGATTCCAATAACCAATGCGACACCGATAGCCGTCCAATAACTTCTGATACTTACTCCGGGTAACGCCCATGCAGTGAAATAAACGGCAAAAGCAGAAATCAATAGTTGAATAATAAATCTCATAATGTTAATTATTTAATAACGATAAAACCCATCAATCCAAACTCAGATAAGGAAACAACCGTTCCCAATCTTCGTCCGAAAATTCATTTATTTCTTTTAACGTTTCAAAAGTACTAATAGTTTGATTCTTTTGCAAAAATAAAACAAGCGCCGAGAGTTGTTCCCTCTTCAAGTAAGGGTGTCGAAAGCGAGTATTTACATCGCTATTCAATCGTATTTTTTTTATTCCGGAATTATCGACTGTTAAATAAGGTCGTAACGATTGAAATAATTCCTCCGATATTCCGTAAACTTCTTTTAATTGCTCTACCCGATAAAAACCGCCCAAGTAATCCCGGTATTTTATAATTCGTCCGGCATAAACCGTTCCGATACCTTTTAATTTTTTCAGCGACGCCGTATCTACACTGTTTAATT
>QMCD01003657.1_pt1 | contig 12180 bp, 11 predicted proteins | sample 1821841 | NCBI WGS metagenome assembly QMCD01 (sample SAMN01991225, study PRJNA193472) | Termite gut metagenome, whole genome shotgun sequencing project. | isolation source: worker | host: Macrotermes natalensis | reverse complement strand
GGCGGAACAGCTGTCCGTTTGGGCGCAGCGCGCGGGCGTGCCGATCGTAAAGCACGGCGAGGGGGCGGATCCTGCGGCGGTAGTATTCGACGCGACGCAATCCGCAAAGGCAAAAAACATCGGCCTATTAATATGTGATACGGCTGGGCGGCTCCACAATAAGCGCAATTTAATGATGGAGCTCGAAAAGATGGGCCGCGTATTGGCGCGCGAGTATCCGGACGCCGTAAAGGAGACGTTGCTTGTACTCGACGCTACGACGGGCCAAAACGGTATCGCACAGGCGCGCGCTTTTGCCGAGTCCGTGCCGCTGTCAGGCATCATATTGACAAAGCTTGACGGAACGGCGAAGGGCGGTATCATCGTCGCTATTAAATCCGAGCTTGGGTTGCCCGTCCGCTTTGTGGGCGTAGGCGAAGGTCTGGACGATCTTCAGGAATTCGACCCTGAAGCGTTCTGTAAGGCATTGCTTGAACGCGAATAAATGTAATATTTTTGTTTTAACTGCAAACTCTATTGAGAAATTTTGTGATATTTGTTATATTATTAAGAAGCGTGTAAAAGCATAATATACAGAAGCCCTAATATTGGAGGAGTGCAATGAACGGCAACGAAGCGAATTCCCTCATCGACGGAATCAAGGCCGAAGATACGATGCATGGCAAGTTCCTTACCTTTTTGGTTCGGGACGATATATATGGCATCGAGATCCAGTATGTAATCGAAATCATCGGTATCCAGTCCATAACGCCCGTGCCGCATTTGCCGCACTACATGAAGGGCATTTTGAACCTGCGCGGTACGTCTATTCCGATTATGGACATCCGTCTGCGCTTCAACTGCGAGCCGCAGGAATACAACGACAGAACCTGCATCATTGTAATCGAGCTCGAAGGGACGACTATCGGCCTGATTGTCGATTCCGTTCAGGAGGTCGTGGATATTTCCGACGAAAACACGGTTTTACCGCCAAAGACCGGTTATGGAGCCAACAACGAGTATATAAAGGGCATAGGCAAAGTCGGCGACGGCGTGCGCCTCTTGCTCGACGTTTACAAAGTCTTCGCGCAAGACGGCTTTGCCATGCTGCCCTAGACAGACAAAATGTCTTTAAATCGAACACTGTTGCGCGGCGTAGCCGCGCAACAGTGTTAATGTTATGTATTCCGCATTGGGCGAAGCCCAATGCGGAATACAAGATATATGCGTTTTGAATGGCAGACGGCCACGGACCGCTGCAGCCGGAGAAAATTTGTGCTTGTAATATTCTTGCGGCTGTTGTATAATCTCACTTGCGTAAAACCTGTTAGTTCAGGCCATAGGGGGATTGATCCCCCTAAAAATATGCTGCTATAGCTCAGGAGGTAGAGCGCGTCCTTGGTAAGGACGAGGTCTCCGGTTCAAATCCGGATAGCAGCTCCAAATAGTCCTAAAGGACTCTCAGATTCGCAAATCTTGCCGCGGTTTGCGAATTTTCGCATAGTAACAAATCTTTTTTAAATGAATCTGAAAGGGTGTAGAAGATGAATAAAAGAATACATACAAACAACGCCCCCGCCGCGATAGGGCCGTATTCCCAGGCGGTACGCACGGGCAGCTTGCTGTTCGTTTCGGGGCAGACGCCGCTCGTGCCCGAGACCGGCGCGATGGTCGAATGCGGCATTGCGGAGCAAGCGCATCGAGTTTTTAAAAACCTTTTGGCGATCCTTGAAAGCGAAGGGCTAGGCTTTAATAACGTCGTTAAGACGACGGTGCTGCTCGCGGATATGGGGGATTTCGCCGTATTAAACGGCATATACGCCGAATATTTCAATGGAGAAGTATTACCCGCGCGCGCGACTTTTGCCGTCAAGGAGCTGCCCAAGAGCGCCTTGGTAGAAATCGAGCTGGTCGCCAGCTACGAGTAGAAGAATAATATTACTCCTCCTCGACGATGCGCGCGGAACCGATCTTTCCTCGAAGCTGCGGCCGGAAATTGGCGGCGGTTCCAGCGGGGACGTGTATGGTCTTTAGTTTTGAACACCCCTTAAACGCGTCGCTTCTGATCTTAGACGAGGGGAAATAGGTCTTGAAATGGACGTCGGTGAGCGATGTACACTTTTCAAATGCGAGTGGACCGATTCGCTCGATCGGCCCGGCAAAAGTGATTTCTTTTAGCGATTTACAGCCGGAAAAGGTTTCCCACCCGATGAAATACAGGCTTTTGGGCAGCGTCACGCTCTCCAGCGAGGAACATCCGCTAAACGCGTATTCGATACTGCCCACGCCTTCGGGAATCGTGATGCGGCTGAGTTGCGTGCATCCGCTAAACGCATACTCGCCTATCGTTTCTAAGCCTTCCGGCAACGTTATCCCCGTCAAATTCGGGCCGCAATCGGCGAAGGCGTATGGAGGAATAGCTTTCGTGCCGGGCAAGACGCTAATAGCGCCCTTCTTGCCCGGCGGGTAGGTATGCAATTCGATACTGTCGCGCGTATATAAAACGCCGTTTACCGATTGGTAGCCGGTGTTTTCGTCTTCTACTGAAACGCTTGCTAGGTTTTTACAGCCGCGAAACGCCATCTCGCCGATCAGCGTCACGCTTTTCGGGATATAGATTTCCGTGATGGCTGCGCAGCCGGCAAAAGCCCTCTCACCGATCGTTTTTAAGCCTTCGGGCAAGGTTATTTCCCGGAGCTTCGCGCAGCCGTCAAACGCACGGGAACCTATGGATACCAAGCTGCTTGGCAGTTTGATGCTTTTTAGCGTTTCGCAGCCTCTTAGCGCAGAGGGCGGTATCCCGCCGGCCGTAAGCGCGGCCGCAGAGATATCTAGCGCGGTTAATTCGCTTAAATTTTCGATAATGAAAGAAAAATCCTCTCCGGTAAGCGCCACGTCCGGATCGGTAACGATCGTCAGCGCCGTAATTTTTACAAAGCCTTTTTTTGTTAGATATCGCGCGTGAGCTAATGCGTCCTTAAGCGTCTGATTCCGCGTGACTGTCACGGTAAGGCCTTCGGCAAGGGCTCTCGCTTCTTGTGGGAGTATTTGGATTAGACAAAAAGCTAAAGCCAAAGCAATAAGAAGGGCGTTGAATTTTCGAACGATTGCCATTGCGGCCAACCTCCATTTTCAGTACCCGCCTGTACGAGAATAGTTTATAACGCGTATGGTTAGTATATTAATATAAAATAGCATGTCAGATAAAGCGTTAGATTAATTATATGCCGTATCGACAAAAACGACCACTATTTTTTTGTGAAACGCTCGGCTAATAACGTCGACCATTCATTTTGATTTTTGATATATCGTATAGAAGACGCCCAATGCGCCGGATATAGCCGGCGGTATTCGGGAGTACCGAACCGGCTGTCGATAAGCAGAACAATGCCGGAATCTTCATCAGACCGAATGACGCGGCCTGCCGCCTGTAAAATCTTGTTCATACCCGGGAATACGTAGGCATATTCGAATCCGTGGCTATGCCTATATTCACTGCCGGGCTCGCGGACGCGGTCGTAATAATCGCGGATTAGATCCGAGCGCAGGTTTATTTCCGGAAGCCCGACGCCCACGACGACCGCGCCGATAAGCCGTTCGCCCTTTAAGTCGATGCCTTCGGAGAAGCTGCCGCCGAGTACGCAGAAGCCGACCAGCGTATCGGGGTTATTCGCATCGAAGCGCGCCAGAAACCGCGCGCGTTCGTCCTCGTTCATAGCGCTTTCTTGAAGAAGTGTGGGGACGGCGGGTTGTGTTTGCGTAAAAATTTCATATATTTGCTTCATATATGCATAGGACGGAAAATAGACGATATAATTGCCTTTTTTTGAATTGACAGTAATGGCTATAATTTCGGCAATGGAGACGGCGCTTTTTTCGCGATGACGGAATTTTGTGGAGATACGGCAATGCGCGCAAAGCAACAGCCGCTCCGGGTCGAAAGGGGAGGGTAGAGCGAGAAGATAGTCGTCGTCCGCTCCGCCAAGGATATCCCGGTAGTAGGGTAGGGGCGTAAGCGTCGCAGAGAATAGCACGCTCGCTCGGGCGAGGCCGAGGCGCTTTGCCGTAATCGCCGAAGGGTCGACGCAAAAAAGCGTATAGACTATATCGGCGTTTTCGCGCTCGACAATCGTGGCGTAGCGTTCGTCGTAGCTTTCCGCGATAGACGCGAAGGCCATAACATTAAAATATAGTTCCAATACGTCTTTTTGAATTGGACGGGGCCGCGCCGCCCCGCGCGGGAGCCAGTCGGAGGATGCGCCGAGGAACGCGTTTGCGTGATCCAGCAATTCGCGCTTTGGCGCTTCATCCACGCGTGCGCTTTCAAGCCCGTCGCCTATATCCGCAAGGCTCTGGCTAATATCGTCAAGCGCCTTCCGCAGCCGCTTTACGGCGGCGTTTCTTCCGCGCAATTCGCGGCGCGCGCGGCTGAAATCCGATCGGCGTACAGCGGCGGAGTACATTTCGCGCACGCGGTCGGGCAAATTGTGCGCTTCGTCTACGAGGAAGAAGTATTCGCCTTGCGCCTCATCCTCGCCGAAGAAGCGCTTCAGTGACGCCATAGGATCGAAAACGTGATTGTAGTCGCAAACGATCAAATCCGCCCATAGAGTCAGGTCTAGCGCCATTTCAAACGGGCATACGCGGTGTTCGCGCGCGGCTTCCTCGATATGCGCCGGCGTAATTAGATCCTCGCGGTTCAAAAGCTCTAAAAGCGCATCATTGATGCGATCATAATGCCCCTTGGCGTATTCGCAATGCTCGGGCGAACATCTGACTTCCTTGCAAAAGCATATCTTTTCTTTGGCGCGCAGCGTAACGCTTTTTAGGCGAAGCCCGTTCGCGCCGAGTAAGGACGCGCATTCCATCGCGACGGTGCGCGTGACGACCTTTGCCGTAAGGTAGAATATTTTATCTCCGAGGCTTTCGCCAAGCGCTTTTATGGAAGGAAACAGCGTCGAAAGCGTTTTGCCGATTCCCGTCGGAGCTTGCGCGTAGAGCTTTTTTTCGCGTTCAATTGTTCGGTATACGGCCACGGCCATCTCTCGCTGCCCCTTCCTGTAGGCGGGATACGGGAAGCCCGTTTCTTGTATGGATGCGTCTCTAGTTTGCCGCCAATCCCGCTCGAACCGGAGCCAAACGGCGTAGCGCGCCATTAGCGAGCCGAAATACTCGGCAATTTCGCCGGATGTATACTCGAATTGATGGATAATCTTATCTTCCGTATTTAATTGATAGTAAGTAAGCTGTATTGTGACGGCTCTGGGCGGAGAGGCAAGCGTTTGGAGCAGCATGTGCGCATAGCAGACGGCTTGCCCGATGTGCAGTTCCTTTTGTTCAAACAGCTTTTCGAGCGGCATGGTCGTCGTTTTTATCTCGTCCACGAGCAGACGATCGTCCAGATAGATAACGCCGTCCGCCCGTCCGTTCAATTGGATTGAGATGCCGTCTACTTCAGTATGCAAGGTTAGCTTGACTTCTTTTTGATAATCCGGCCCCATCTCCGCCTGTAGCTTTCTATGGGATCTACCGCCTTGCCACATCGTATTCGGGTCGACAAAACGGCTTTCGATATCTCCGCATCGAAGCACAAATTCCGTAATTGTCCGTACCGAAAGGCGAATGGGCTCCAATTCGGGTTCCTCCGGGATACGTATAATTGCAATAAATATATTTTAATGGTAACAAGCAATAAGATTATTGACAATATGCAATCAGTCATATATTATACTAGTATAATATATGACGAGGTGATGCATTTGTCGCTCCCTTATGGATTATTGGGCCTGTTGAGCTATATCGACGCGACGGGTTACGACTTGACGAAGATTTTCGAGGATTCGTTAAACAACTTTTGGCACGCGCAGTCGAGCCAAATCTATCGCGAGCTTGGACGTATGGAAAAAAAGGGCTGGGTCAAGTCACGAAGCGTCGTGCAGGATAAGCGCCCGAATAAGCGCATATACGAAATTACCGAACGCGGGCGCGGCGAGTATGGCCGCTGGCTGAGTGAACGTACCCCGCCGTTCGATTACCCCCACGAGGCGCTTTTAATGCGCGTATTCTTCGGAGCTGACGACAGAGAGGCTACGCTCGAAATGCTCAAATCCGTTAGGGATCGGTGCCTAGCCGCCATCGAAGCCTACCCCGCGCACATTATGGAAAACATAGGCTGCTATGCGGCGATGGTCGCGGAAGGCGAACATAAGCGCCTATATTGGGAGATGACGCTGGAATACGGCGTCGTGCAGACGAAAACGACAGCAAAATGGGCGCAGGATTGTATCGATAAAATTGAGGCTTTAGGGGCGATTCATGAATCGCCCGCGACCGAATAAAAGGAGGTTAACGCAAGTGCAAATATTATTATTGCGCGACCGCAAGTGCGATGAAAACGGTCTTGGAGGCGCATTTGAAGCCATGCTCTCGCGGGCGGGGTACGGCGTATTGGCGTTCACGCTGAACAGCGAACAAACGGCGCCATGTACGGGCTGTTTCACATGTTGGCTCAAAACGCCCGGGGAATGCGCCGTGAAAAGCGACGGGATCAACGAAATCGCGCGTCAAGTGATGCGCGCGCACGCTGTCGTTCTGCTAACAGAAATCACGTTCGGCGGCTTTTCCGCGGATATCAAGGCGTTTCTCGACCGCTCCGTCCAAAACGTCCTGCCTTTTATGGAGGTCTACGAAGGCGAAGTACACCACCCAATGCGCTACGAGCGTTTTCCAGTATGGGTCGCAGTAGGGTATGGCGGAGAGACAGCTCAGCGGGAAACATTTAAACGCCTGGCGCGGCGTAACGCCTTGAACATGCGTCCGGAGAGATATTTAGCGCTTAGCGTCGGCAATATTGAAGAACTTGCACAAAATGAGCAAGCCCTTATGAGCGTACTGGAGGCAAGAGTATGAAAATAACGGCTATTAACGGCAGCCCGAATATTAAAGATTCGCTATCAGGGCGCATAATCGGGCAAATAGAGAAGCTGCTGGGCGTCAAAACAGAAGCCCGTCATGCCATAAAACTGATAAATTCTACGGCGAAAGAAGATGCCTTTGCGCTGCTGGACGCCGATGTTCTGTTAATTGTATTCCCGTTATACGTGGATTCGTTCCCTATGCCGCTGATTGAAGTACTGACGCGGCTGAAAGAGGCCGCCAAAGGCGCTGCCTCGAAGCCCCGCGTGTACGCGATTGTCAATTGCGGCTTATACGAGCAGGAACAGACTGCGCTTGTGCTGAACATGGCGCGGCATTTCGCCGAAGAATCCGGACTTCCATGGGGCTATGGCTTGGGTATCGGCCATGGCGGGATGCTTTCATCCTTTGGCGACGATTGGAGCAAGGGGCCGGCGTCCGTCGTATACAAAGCGCTAAGTGAAATGGCCGGAGCTATTCACGGCGGTTCAAGCGGGCCGGACGTATTTGCAGCGCCGGCGTTTCCACGCTTTTTATACAATTTGGCTGCGAATTGGGGCTTTAGATCGATGGCGAAGAAGAACGGCGTTTTGAAGACAATCCGGGCGCGCCCATACGCAAGAAAAGAGGCGGCAAAATGAAGAAAAATGCAATTCCTTTTGGAATATTAGCGCTGTTCACGGCCATTGCGCTTACGCTTTGGCTTTCATCAGGCTATATTTTCTTTCTGTTCAATTTCTTATATATCGGGGCTATGGTCGCGCTTGGGTTCTATCTATTTGGCCGCGGATACAAGCACGCCCGCCGGGTAACGCAGCTTGGTGTCGGCCTCTATATGCTCGTGGGGCTAGGGTTTCTCGCCGGTGAGAACATGCAATTGTCCGGCTTTTTCTACTATTTATATCTCGGCGTATTCCAGGCGGCCGTCATCCACTACGCCGTCGCAAAAATCGCCGGACCGCTGTTCTTTGGGCGCGGCTGGTGCGGTTACGCTTGCTGGACGGCGATGGTGTTAGACTTTCTGCCGTTTAAAACGCCGGAGCATGGGCGCAAGCCAAGGCTGGGGCTTTTGCGCTACGCCGTTTTCGCTTTGACGTTGCTGCTGTTCATTGCGGGGGCCTTGATCTTCGACGAAGCCGGACTCGCGCGCGCGATGTATATCGTTTTTATTGCCGGCAATGTAGTCTATTACGGCGTTGGGATATTTCTTGCGTATCGCTTTCGAGATAATCGCGCGTTTTGCAAGTATTTCTGCCCGATCACGGTATTTTTAAAGCCGATGAGCTATTTTTCACTGCTGCGCGTTAAGAAGTCCGAAGAAAAATGCGTGAATTGCAAGAAATGCCTTTCTGCCTGCCCAATGGACGTGGATATGCTCGACAACCGCCGCAGCCGCAAAAACGCGACGGAGTGCATAGTGTGCGGCGAATGCTTGCGCGCGTGCCCGAAAGGCGCGCTGAGGATGTAGGGGAGTACTGTGTTCGCCCGAGAATTACAGAAGACCATGCGATAGCGGGCGAATACTGTTCGCCCGAGAATTACAGAAGACCATGCGATAGCTGGCGAATACTGTTCGCCCCTACAGAAATTCGCATTAATCATCGCTTGCTTAATTAATTCTTTACGCGGCGAATCATGGCTTCGACGGCTTTGGTAGTATTGTAAGGTACTATTTTGCATTCGGGATGCGCATTGGCGAAAACCCTGAATATCTCATCGGCAAAGCCCTGACCAATATCGGGGACGTTTTCAAAGTCTAAGAGCACTGAGCGGAATGTTTCTATGCGCATCAACAGTCTTTTTGCTTGTGATCGTGATACGTATAACGGGTTGCTTTCTTCGTACTCAAGCAGATATACAGGAATAATGGTTTTATCAAAGCTATCGGCGTCGGGATTAACGGAGTACTTTTGGAATACATCAGAATCTATAATGGCCGTGTTTCTCTCAATATGGAAAGAGACGGTTGTTCCATTTCCAATGGACTTAAAATCAGACAGATATTGCCGGTCATCGTCTCCCTCTTGAGCAGCGAATAAAATATCATCGGATTCGATAAAAAAACCATCCGATATTTTTGATGAAAAGAAGATTCCTTGGCTCGTATGCCTTTGAGCGTCCGTCGTGAATTTGCCCTTCGCCAACTCCAGAAAAGCGTGCTTTTTATCACTCAAGCCAAGGGAATTCTGAATCTTTTGGAATATGCCGACGCCTTTATCCTCGATATCGGTCTTTATAGAAAAATCATTAATTTCACAAGTGATTTTCACCTCGGTTCCTTCTGAATGGTCAATGGCGTTATTTAGAATTTCAGTAAAAACATAGTAATAATTTCGAAAAGCTTGATTCGATAGATAAGGTGTGATGTGAGCTTTAAAATCCTGAGCAATAACGATGTCCTCCTTGGTCATGCCGTTATCGCCCTTTAAACTATCTATCGAGTAGCTTTTTACTATACTTTCGATAGGCAATAGCTCATACTTGAATTGCTTGCCGTTTTTTTCACGACTGATTATTGCATTTTCGATTAGTAGTTTCACATGTTTATATATCGCTTGCGTGCTAATGCCAAACTTGGCGGCAATTTGCTGCGCGTCAATTTTACCGGAATAATTGATTTGCCTTTCAATTTCTTCTCTTATTACTAGGCCTCTCTGTTTTACCATGTGATCATCCCTTTACTAAACTTATTCCAACAGTATTGTCAACTTTAGCATGACTTATACTAAACCATTGTTGAATAGAAGTCAACTATTGAAAAAAGAGCACTCTGTTGCTTGACACAAGTATAAACCGCCTATATATTGAAATCAAAAAAGGAGTTCTATCCATGGAATATATTATCTCCGACCGGCTCCAAGGCGTAAAAGGCTCCATCATCCGCGAGCTTTTCAAGCTTATGAAAGACCCGAATATCATCTCCTTCGGCGGCGGCAACCCGTCGGCGGAGACTTTCCCCGTCGAAGATATTGCGCGCATAACCTCCGAAGCTTTCGAAAAGAACCCGATAGGCATGCTGCAATACGGGCTTTCCGAGGGGTACGACCCGCTGCGTGAAACCATGAAGGCGCATTTGACGAAAAACGAGGGCTTCGATTTCACGGATAATGAGCTATTTATCGTATCCGGAGGGCAGCAGGCGGCCGACCTGACGGCGAAGGTGTTTTTGAACGAGGCGGACGTAATAATCACGGAGGAGCCTTCGTTTATCGGCTGCATGAATACGTTTCGCTCCTATAACGCGAAGCTTGTAGGCGTACCTATGCGGCCGGACGGTATGGATATTGACAAGCTTGAGGCGGCGCTAAAGGCCAACCCGGACGCGAAGCTGCTGTATATAATACCGAACTTCCAGAACCCAACAGGCTATACCACCTCCGCTGAAAAGCGCAAGGCCATCTACAAGCTTGCAAGACAATATGGCGTTATGATACTTGAGGATAATCCCTATGGTGAAATCCGCTTTGCGGGCAATCCCATCCCCGCGATAAAAACGCTCGATACCGATGGGCGCGTCGTCTACGCCGGCAGCTTTTCAAAGACGATGGCCCCGGCGTTTCGTCTCGGCTTCATAGTATTCAATAGGGCGCTAATACCGCGCATGACCGTCGCAAAGCAATGCACGGACGTACACTCCACGGTACTGTTCCAGCATATCTGCCATGAATACATGACGACGCGCGACTATAAAGGGCATATTGCACAGACCTGCGAGCTATACGGCAAAAAAGCTGCGCTGATGCTCGGTGAAATGAAAAAACGCTTCCATAAGGGTGTTGTGTTCAACAAGCCTGAAGGCGGCTTGTTCGTTATGGCTTTCTTGCCGGAGGGGATGGACTCGACTCCGTTTGTAGAGGAGGGCATACGCCGCGGCGTCGCGACGATACCGGGCGTAGCGTTCGTCGTGGATCAATCCAGGCCTAACAACGGCTTCAGGCTGAATTACTCCACCCCGACGGACGAGCAGATAGTGCGCGGCGTGGAGATACTAGGCAAGCTAACGCATGAGTATTTAGGGTAAAACAGCCAATTCTGTGTTTGTGGAAGCATACCTGATACTATTTTATAAAGGAGCCCGCTATGTTAACTGAAGAGATTCGTAAGGCCGCAAAAGAAAACATGGTTTTATGCAGCGCTTGCCCCGTTTGCGATTGTCGAACCTGCCGCGGAAGAGTAGCCCCCGGCCCCGGAGGCGCGGGGAACGGCGAAAACGCTATTCGCAGCTTCGATAAGGTACACGATATTTGCATAAATATGGACGTCGTAAATGAAAACATCAAGCCGGACACCTCGTTTATTATGTTTGGTAAGACGTTTGCATATCCGTTCTTCATCGCTCCAATCGGCTTGCCACAGCGCGTTTACGGTCCGAAGCTCGACGATACGACATACGCCGAGGTTCTTATTTCCGGCGGCGCGGAAGCGGGAATCTTGGCTTTTACAGGCGGCGGACCTATGCTAGAAGTGTATGAAAAGCCTGTAGCCGTGATCAAACAGCTCGGCGGCCTTGGCATACCGACAATGAAGAGCTTTCCGGACGACGCCGTATTCCGTTGTATCGAGCTAGCCGTAGATGCGGGCGCTCCAGCCCTGGCTATGGATATCGACTGCGTTGGCCTCATACCCGGAGGCGGGCCTTTTATCCGCCGTTCCGAAAAGGAGCTCGCGCAGTTGGTTCAAAAATGCCCGCTGCCGTTGATACTCAAGGGCGTTATGACGCCGCGCGCCGCTAAGGCGGCTATAGACGCCGGTGCGAAGGGCATAGTCGTCTCATCGCATGGAGGAAGGTTATCGCCAAGTTTGCCCGCGCCGATCGAAGTTCTGGAAGAAATCGCGAATAACGTTCGCGGCAAAATAACGATAATTGTCGATGGCGGATTCCGTTCGGGCGAAGACGTCTTTAAAGCGATGGCGCTCGGAGCGGACGCTGTACTAATCGGGCGGCCTTTCGCCGTCGCGGCTTATGGCGGCGGCGTGGAGGGCGTAAAGAACTACGCCGTATCGGTAGGCGAAAACCTACGCCAGGCTATGCTGCTCACGGGCGCGAAAACGCTCGCGGATATTCGAAGAGAAATGGTGCGCTGCGCGTTCTAAACAAATACGTTGCGTTTTTTCGCATTATAACCGCAAGGGCGAAGCCCATGCGGTTATAATGTTTTTATTGTGTTGCGGGGCTTAGCCCCGCAACACAATTGAGTCCCTCTAAAAACCATCGAGGGAAAGCGGCGAAGAAAATGGTATAATAGAGAGAAAAAAGCGCGGCGGTGAAGGAATGCATTACACATT
>QMCD01001892.1_pt1 | contig 12185 bp, 11 predicted proteins | sample 1821841 | NCBI WGS metagenome assembly QMCD01 (sample SAMN01991225, study PRJNA193472) | Termite gut metagenome, whole genome shotgun sequencing project. | isolation source: worker | host: Macrotermes natalensis | reverse complement strand
CAGTCGCCGCCGCCGACGCCGAGAGCATCCAATAGACACCGTAGGTAGTCTGATTGTTCAGCTGACCATTAGAGTCGTTACGGTACCCCGGAGCGGGGCGCCCCTGCGAGGAGCGGAAGCTCCGGTGGAGCTTCCCAGTCCGGGAGTTTTTTTTAGCGGAAGACTGCGCGGCATAGCCGCGGAAAAAGCGGTTACTTCCTTATCCCGCCCTACATTAAATCTTTATACAACGGAGGGAGAAGCCGCCATCGATGTTGTAGGTGCCCGACGAATTCGTGCTGCTCGCAGTGAAGATAAATCTTCGAGCAAGCGTCTCGGAGGAAACCCCGATTGGCCAATAGCGTCCCCAGGAATTCTGATTGAGTAGATTGCCATTGTCCCATCCACGGTATCCCGGCGCGGGGAGGAGAAGGGTTTGTGAGATTTTTTCTTATCTTTGCACTCAAATACAGCCTAAACTCCTCGAATTACGACGTTTGATTGATTGGGCTTTCCTAACCATAGAGCACGCTTGGCGCGTGTCTCACTTTGCGGTTAGGAAAGGGCGTCGTAACCCTGAGGAGTGCATCGTGGATGCGCGCCTTTTTTTGCGGTTAGGTTTAACTTTAAAATTTAACCGTTATGCAAGAAAAAGTAAAACGTGAGGTGGAAATCCTCACCGGGAGATGGCAAATTGTCGAAGTACATTCATTTAAGAATGGCGTGTGGAAACCCTATACGGAGCAGATCGGAGATGCTGTTGCGGGCTATTCATTGGCCCAATTGATCATCGAAAATCCGGAAATGTCGCACATCGAAATGGTCGATGATAATCCGAACGAGATATTGTTTTATGACGTGACTTTCAACGAAGTCACGTGTCGACCCATGCACCGACGGGGGAGACTTCGAAGGGAGTAGGGATGTAAAACCTCATCCCCATCGCTCCTGTATAAGATCGAGCAGTCCGAACAGTTCCGAGGGATCGAGTGACGTGACGAGCCTCAGGCGTGTCTCCTTGAAGTCCGGAAGGCCCTTGAAGTAGTGCGACAAGTGACGTCGCATCTCCAAAATTCCCACCTTGTCACCCTTCACCTCGATGGATTTGGCCAGGTGTTCGCGTGCAATCGCAACACGTTCTGTGACAGTGGGGTAGGGCAACTCCTCACCCGTGGCGAGGTGGTGTTTTATGTCGCGAAAGATCCACGGCTGTCCATACGTGGCGCGTCCGATCATCACACCATCCACCCCGTAACGATCGAACGCCTCGTGTGCCGACGGACCCGAATCAATGTCACCGTTACCGATGATCGGAATCCGTATCGCGGAGTTATTTTTCACGCGCCCGATCAGTGTCCAGTCCGCATCGCCACGGTACATTTGTGCCCTCGTGCGGCCGTGAATCGTGAGGGCCGCGATACCGACATCCTGCAACCGAAGAGCGATCTCCTCGATATTTTTCGACTCCTCATCCCATCCCAGACGCGTTTTCACCGTCACAGGCAACTCGACTGCCTGCACGATCTGCCGTGTCATCTCTACCATCCGTGGCACGTCGCGCATCATCCCGCTACCCGCCCCGCGTCCGGCAATTTTCTTCATCGGACAACCGAAATTGATGTCGATCACATCAGGATGGACCGTCTCCGCGATACGTGCCGCTTCGACCATCGGCTCGATCAGGTGGCCATAGATCTGTATTCCGACCGGACGCTCGAAGTCGTCGATACGTAACTTCGCAACCGATTTCTCCGCATCACGGATCAACCCATCGGCAGCGATAAATTCCGTGTACACCATATCCGCCCCGAAACGTTTGCACATCCACCGGAACGACGGATCCGTCACATCCTCCATCGGCGCCAGCAACAACGGATGTTCGCCCAAATCTATATTCGCAATTTTCATCCGTGCAAAGGTAATATTTTTATATCTTTGCGTCCATGAAAAATCTGGAACAGAAAATCACTGCTGCGATAGGCACCTTATATGGTGAAAAATGTGAATTGCCACTGACCAAAACACGCCGTGAGTTTGCCGGTGACGTGACGTTGGTGGTGTTCCCGTTGCTGAAGGCGAGCCGCAAGAGTCCCGAAGCCACAGCCATGAAAGTGGGGGAGTGTCTGATGCGTGATATCCCCGAAATTAAGGAGTTTAATGTCGTGAAAGGGTTCCTGAACCTGACGTTGACGGAGAGTTTTTGGATGAATCAACTCGCTATGACAGAGGGATTTAATCGTCATGACGATACGGGTCGCACGGTGATGGTCGAATACTCGTCGCCCAACACGAACAAACCCCTCCACTTGGGACACGTGCGCAATAACCTGTTGGGATACTCCGTCGCACAAATCTTGGAGGCGGCCGGAAACCGGGTCGTGAAGGTTAACCTGGTGAACGATCGCGGGATACATATCTGCAAGTCGATGCTCGCGTGGCAGCTCTACGGAAACGGTGAAACGCCTGCTTCGAGTGGCATGAAGGGCGATCATCTGGTGGGAAAATACTATGTCGAGTTCAACAATCGTCTCGCTGAAGACCCCTCGCTGCAGGAAAAAGCGCAGGAGATGTTGCGCAAATGGGAGGCGCGTGACCCGGAGGTGTATGCCCTGTGGGAGACCATGAACGGGTGGGTGTACGAGGGTTTCGATGTGACATACAAGGCCCTCGGGGTGTCGTTCGACAAGATCTATTACGAGTCGCAGACCTATCTGTTGGGTAAATCGTTGGTCGAGGAGGGTCTCGCGAAGGGTATTTTCTACCGCAAGGAGGATGGTTCGGTGTGGATCGACCTGACGGCTGATGGGCTGGATGAAAAATTACTGCTCCGTGGCGATGGTACGTCCGTGTACATGACGCAGGATCTGGGCACCGCCGTGCAACGGTTTTCGGAGGAAAAATTAGACCAACTGATTTATGTCGTAGGTAACGAGCAGAACTACCATTTTCAGGTATTGAAGCTGATACTCAGTAAGTTATGTTACGCGTGGAGCGATGCGATACATCACCTGTCGTACGGCATGGTGGAGCTTCCGGAGGGTAAAATGAAATCGCGTGAAGGTACGGTTGTCGATGCGGATGACTTGATCGACGGCATGATCGACACGGCACGGCGTATGTCCGAAGAGTTGGGTAAACTGGACGGCGTATCACCCGAAGAGGCTGCCGAAGTGAGCCGTAGGGTTGGGTTGGGTGCATTGAAATACTTCCTGCTGAAAGTCGACCCGAAGAAAACGATGCTGTTCGACCCCAAGGAATCCATTGACTTCAACGGCAATACCGGTCCCTTCATACAGTATACGCACGCGCGAATTTGCAGTATCCTCCGAAAAGGGGCGAGTGTCGATGGGGCGGAGTCGAAGCGAATGCGAGACGAAGGTCCAGACGCCGCCCCGTGTGAGACAATCAACGCGCAGGAGTTGGAATTGGTGAAATTGCTGACCGAATATCCGCGTATCGTGACGGAAGCGGCAGCTGAATTGTCACCTGCTGTAGTGGCGAATTACGGGTACGAACTGGCCAAAACGTTCAACGGATTCTATCACGATTGTCCGATCTTGCGCGAGGAAGATGCAGCGAAACGTGACTTCCGGTTGCGTCTGTCGCGTCAGGTGGCACGCACGTTGTGCCTTGCGATGGGTTTACTCGGCATCGAACTTCCAGAGAAAATGTAGGTCGGTCAATTTCCCATATTCCATAGCGTATTTTCCGTTTTGTTGTAGACATACGGATAGTGGTGAAAATCGCTATGCGGATTTTTGTAGTCGTACCATATCTTGTTGATGGTCCAGTCTTCGCCGTCGACCTCAATGACGGTTTCAGTCTCGAATGTTATAAATATCAGCTCCTTACCGTAAATGTAACATGGGGCGGCACTCTCTTCGTAATACCCGTCCAGTGTGGCGGTACGTCCGATCATGACATATGTCTCGGGATTGGTGTATGGATTGTAAACGATCTCCTCGAGGAGCATTTCTTGGGTTTCGACCGGATCGTTTCTTTCGTCGCCTAAAGCGTTGTTCGTACCCCCAATAATCATGGTACCAATACAGCAGATTAAAATGTAATTTATCATAATATAAATATTAATTCATTACCTTTGTTTGGTATTGACAAACGAAGATAGTAAAAAAATACTACTCTTCTCCTCCCCGTGGCAGGGACCCGCGATTTCGCCAATGGTCATCTGAACTACCAGACTTCCGCCGCGAACTACTGGATGTTTGCGGCTTCGTCTACGACGATTGCGCAAAGGTTCACTTTCCATTCCAGCGCCGCGCTTACGACGCATACCGACAATGTCGGGATCGCCTTCACCCTCCGTTGTATAAAGATCTAATGTAGGGCGGAGACAAAGTACTCTGAAAAACTCCTATCGTCATGAACCAGAATGACACGTTGGGTCCGTTGTCTGTGTTGTGACACGGGAGAAATTTTATCTTCCCGTACGTGCGATATTTCGGGGTCGGTCGAGGAGGTCTCCTGAATATTCAATTCTTGCGACTCTTGCAAAACTTCGGGTTCAAAGCGAAGCTCATTCGTTGTCTTCGTCGTTACATTTTTTGTGGCGTCTGAATTTTCCGATGTATCGTGACGATACATGTTCGGATCGTCGAGCAGTAACCAATCGGGATTGATTCTTGGGAAACGTCTGAGGATTTTTTGCAGCAACTCGAAACTGGGTTTGTTACGACCGGCAAGGATATGTGAAATTCCGGATGGCTGCACCCCGAGCATCTCGGCCATGCGACTCGAAGATAGGTGTTCGGATGTCATCAATTGCTGTAATTTCTCCCTCATGACGTGATTTTTTACAAAAATAAGCATTTGTTTTTTGTAAAACAAAATAATTACAACGATAAATTACAAGTGTAATCACACATGTATTGTTAATAACTTTTACAAGTGTAAATATTCATACGAGGTTAAATACGGAATGTGGATTCAGCTAAAGTATCACATGATATAATATCAGTTAATACACTGATAATTAGCACATTATCGTGTTAAATGTCAGTGATCGCTATATGGATGTCTCACATATGCATAAAATACACGTTCTATTTGAAGTAGTACTTTAATTGAATCATATAACTAACTGATATTTCGGAATATTATTTGTTTAAATTCAACTATTGAACATGCGTGCTACGACAGGGATTAGAGTGACTTTACAAATCACAAATTCATACAAATGTAAAGTAAAAACCACCCTACTATCATTACGTATGTAGTTACATGTGTGATATTTTGTGGCTCCAGGTTGATTACAAGTGTAAATCGCCTCTATTGTCACGCCACCCCGGCGCGGGGAGGAGATTGGTAAAAAAGTTGTATCTTTGCGTCGGAATTGACCATTTGATTATAATCCATATATGAAGAAACTGATCTTATTGATCCTGGTCGGTACGATGACACTATTGACCGGATGTATCGGCGATCGGGGTACCACCCCACCCGACGAACCGCCTGTAATCGAACAACCCCAAGAGGAACCCGAACAACCCGAACAGGAGCAGGATATTATCATGACGCACGGTGCGGACGAGTTGGTCGTTTATGCCGACGAGCCGGTTGACGCCGCGAAAGTAACCTTCACCGCCACCGAGGAGTGGGTCGCCACGGTGATCGAAGACGAGGGTGTCACGCGTGCCGAACCATGGGTACGTCTCTTTTTGACCGGCAGCACATCGCCCGTATCTGGAGGCCCTGCGGGGGAGAATAAACTGACTGTTGTACTGGACCCCAATCCGGGTGCCACGCGTTCGGCGATCGTTCGCATCCAGAGTGGCGGTTCGACGATGGATATCCGGGTGACGCAGGACAACCGTACCATTGCGGAGGCACAGGCGGATGGCGATTACCTGCCTCGTCCGAGCGACGAAACGATCCCTCCGTCGAACTATTCGGTATCGGTGACGAACGATGGGCATGGATCCCACGGGATATCATTGGAGGAGGCCCCGGATGGAGGTACGATCGTACGCCTGACGGCAATCCCGATGAAGGGCTATATCTTTAAGGAGTGGATCGTCGTGGCGGGAAATATCACTATTGTGAACAACGCCTTCCAAATGCCGGAGGAGAATGTCGAGATCCACCTCGTTTTCGAGCAGTACGTGGCCCCCACCTATGCTATTACGGTACAGAGCGGTCCGAACGGCACTGCCCGTGCGGAGTATGAGAAGGCGGAAGCGGGTGTGAGAATCAGGCTCGTCGCGACACCCGACCAGGGCTATCTGTTCGATAAATGGGTGGTCGTTTCAGGTGGTGTTACGATTGCCAACGATATCTTTGAGATGCCCGCCATGGATGTCGAGGTTCGTGCCGAATTCAAGGCACCGGAAGGTTTCAACTTCCCCCAGGCGACGGATCCGGTTTTCAGGGGTTACTGCAAGCAATTCGACACGGATGGCGACGGTACCCTTTCGACAGCGGAGTTTGCCGCGGTGGAGGAGATCAAGGTGAACAGTATGAATATCTATTCGCTGGACGGTATCGAGTGCTTCCCGAACCTGAAGGTATTGCAGTGTGGTGTAAATAAACTTACGTCTCTGGATGTAACTCAGAATCCCCTGTTGGAACAACTGTCGTGTAATCACAACCAAATTGCGGCATTGGACGTGAGCCATAACCCACAACTGACGTATTTATACTGCACTGTCAATCAGCTTACCTCCCTTAGTCTGAATACCGGATTGGAACAGTTGGTATGTAGCGGCAACCCTCTTGCGACTTTGGATGTACGCCCTAATCTCGATTTACGGGCCTTGGAATGCTATAATTGCAGGCTTACGACGCTGGATGTGAGTCAAAATACGAACCTGAAGTCATTGGATTGTTCCAGCAATCGACTCACGTCGTTGGATGTGACCCAGAATCCTCTGTTGGAGCGTCTGACTTGCCACGGCATTCCGCAATTATCATCGTTGGACGTGAGTCACAATCCGGAATTACAGACGTTGGGCTGCAATTGGTGTGATCTCGACGATCTGGATGTAAGTCAGAATCTCAAGTTGGGGGATTTGGATTGTGCTAATAATCGTCTTACGACCCTGGATGTGAGTCAGAATTCCGAGTTGTTCGCTATTCGATGCGACAACAATCAACTTATGACATTGGATGTGTCACACAATCAGAATTTACAACAGTTATCATGTAGATTAAACCGGCTTCCGTCGTTGGATATTTCTCAAAACGGGCTGTTGAGATTTTTGGATTGCGGTGGAAATCCCTTGACGTCGTTGGATATGAGCGATGTGTATAGCCTAAATACTCTTGGTTGTGCTTTTTGCCATCTCGAAACACTCGATATCAGCAACTGCATCTATATGCAAGAATTTTATGGTGGTTCGCAGTCCGATCCTGAAACCGGAGCTGGTGTTACATTGACGTTGACCATGACGATGGATCAGGCCGACTGGTGGGCAAGTTGGTTGGGGAATACTTCTATCAAGTATTACACAGATATGTATTTTATATATGCAGGTATGAACTACGATGTGACTATTCAGGAGATAAATCAAAATGTCTTCGCTGTTACCAAATAGTAGCGATGAATCACTAAATAAAAAAGCCCGCACAAGCGGGCTTTTTTATTGCAATGAGGTTTGAATTTCGAGGTATTCTTCGGGTGAGAGTTCGAGGCGTGGTTTCGAGAAATCGAGATCACCTTCATGGTTGAGAGGCACGAGATGGATATGTGCATGCGGCACTTCGAGACCGATCACCGCCACACCGACTTTGCGTGGTTTGTACACCTTCTCGATACGCCGTGCGATGGATTTCGCAAAGACCATCATATCGGCAATATCTGTATCCGAGAGATCGAACAGGTTATCCACCTCCTGTTTCGGCACGACGAGCGTGTGACCTTTCGCGAGGGGACGCACATCCAGAAACGCGATGAAGCGTTCGTTTTCGTCGATTTTGTACGCGGGAATTTCTCCGGCGATAATCTTTGAAAAAATAGTCATTGTTTTTTTTGTTTTTCAGAGGCAACTTCGACGCCAAAAAGGGTCAGATATCTCGTTTAACCGTGTCGAGTCCCTTGATCTTGCGGAGGCGATCCATCAGCGCATTGAGACTCTCGGCATCCTTGACGTAGAGACTGATCGTGCCCTCGAAGACATTGTCGTGACTCTGCACATTGATCTGGCGAATGTTGATGTTGAAATCCTCACTCACGACGCGTGCCAGGTCGAGAAGCATATTCGTCCGGTCGATACCACGGATTGAGATCGTGGAGAGGTACGACATCACTTTGTGTTGCTCCCAGTGGATCTTCTCCTTGACGATATTTTTACCGAACTGTGCGGCAAGGCGTTGCAACTCCGGACACGACTCCTTGTGCACATAGATGCGTCCCGATGCGGGGTCGCGATACCCTACCACCTTGTCACCCGGGATGGGGTTACAACACGGTGCGATAATGAACTGTGGTTCTCCTGTCTCACTCCGGGCCGCAGCCTGCGCACCGCCTGACGGCGCAGCTCCGGCACCGGCCTCGTCGTCTTCACCGTCTTCTTTTTGTGGGATGAAGAGTGTCCAGAATTTAAGGATTTTATTCGCCGAATTGCTCCGCAGTGCCTTTTCGAGGTCATCCAACGTCACGATCCCCGCTCCGATCTTGCTGTACAGCTCCTCTTTATTGGTGCAGTCATAGAGGGTCACCATTTTACGGACCACCTTACCGCTGAGCGGGATTTTCAGCTCCTGGAGACGCTCCTCGAGACGTTGCATGCCGTGTTCCACGTTGGCCTGACGCTCACGTTTGAGGAAATGTTTGATCGACTGCTTGGCACGTGTCGTGGTGACTATATCGAGCCACTCGGCCTCCGGATGTGCCGTTTCGGACGTGATGATCTCCACCTGATCACCGCTCTTGATCCGTGTCGTGAGGGGTTCGATCTTGTGGTTGATTTTGGCACCGATCGCGCTGTTGCCGATTTTGGAGTGAATATCGTACGCGAAATCGAGCGCCGTGGCACCGTATGGCAGCTTCCGCGATTCGCCTTTCGGCGTGAACACGACGATCTCGGAGGTGTATAGCGATAGCTTGAAGTTATCCAGAAAATCGACGGCGTCCTCCGTGGGGGAGTTCAGCGCGTCACGGATCTTCTTCAACCAACGATCGAACTCATCCTCGTCTTGCGACGACGTGGAGGCATGTTTATATTTCCAGTGAGCCGCGTAACCGCGCTCAGCGATCTCCTCCATGCGTTGGGTACGAATCTGCACCTCGACCCATCCCCCCTCGGGACCCATCACGGTACAGTGCAACGCCTCGTAACCGTTGTCTTTCGGCATCGAGATCCAGTCGCGCAGACGATCCGGTTTGGGGGTGTAAATGTCTGTGATAGAGGAGAATATCTGCCAGCACTGTGTCTTTTCGGAAGGGAACGGCAGCGGCTGGAAGATGATCCGTATCGCGAACAGGTCGTAAATCTCCTCGAACGGGATCTGTTTGCGTTGCATTTTGTTCCAGATCGAGTAGATGCTTTTCACGCGCCCCGAGATCTCGAAATTGATCTTGTCGCGTTTCAACGCCTCGACGATCGGCGCGTTGAACTTGTGAATGAATGCCTCGCGTTGCGTTTTGGTCGCCTCCAACTTGGCGGAGATCTCTGCATACTCGACCGGAAAACGGTGCTTCATGCACAAGTCTTCCAACTCCAACTTGATCGCGTAGAGTCCCAGACGGTATGCCAACGGAGCGAACAGGTAGAGCGTTTCGGAGGTGATTTTGACCTGCTTATCTGCCGGCATGGACTCCAACGTACGCATGTTGTGGAGCCGGTCGGCGATCTTGATCAGGATCACCCGCACGTCGCTCGACAGTGTGAGGAGTACTTTACGGAAATATTCGGCTTGCTCGGAGGTATCGGCATTGAACACTCCGGCCATTTTGGTGAGCCCGTCGACCATCTCGGCGACTTTGTCACCGAACATGCGTTGAATGTCTTCGACGGTGTATTCGGTATCTTCGACAACGTCATGGAGCAGCGCCGCAGCGACAGATTTAGATCCGAGACCGATCTCCTCGACACATATCTTCGCCACGGCGATGGGATGGATCAGATAGGGTTCACCACTGCGTCGCCGTACCCCCCCGTGCGCCTCACGTGCCAGGAAGAATGCCTTGTCGACCAGTTCGCGATCCTCATCCGAACGCATAATCCCTGCCCGTTCGCACGTCGCAAGCAGGTCATTCCAATAGTCGGAAATGATTTTTTCGTCGTCCTCGGTGAACGCCATTTTTTACTCTTTGTGTGCGCCGGACTGCAAGAGGTCACGTACCTTTGCCTCGACATCGGTACGCATCACCTCATCGTTCATGAGCGCCTCTTTGACGGAGTCCCTACCCTGCCCGATCTTCTTCTCGCCATACGAGAACCACGATCCGGCCTTCTTGATGATATCCAGATCCACCGCGAGATCAAGGATCTCACCGATCTTGGAGATACCTTCACCGAAGATGATATCGAATTCGGCACGCTTGAACGGCGGCGCCACTTTATTCTTGACGATTTTGACACGCGTACGGGTACCCAACTGCTCCTCGCCGTCCTTGATCACCGACACGCGGCGAATATCCAGACGCACACTCGCATAGAATTTCAGGGCGTTACCTCCGGTCGTCGTTTCGGGATTACCGTACACGATACCGATCTTTTCACGCAACTGGTTGATGAAGATGCATACGGTTTTTGTCTTGGCGATCGACGCGGTGAGTTTACGCAGCGCTTGCGACATGAGACGCGCCTGCAAGCCCATCTTCGAGTCACCCATCTCACCCTCGATCTCGGCTTTGGGTGTGAGCGCCGCCACGGAGTCGATGACGATAATGTCGATCGCGGAGGAACGGATCAACGAATCGGCAATTTCGAGTGCCTGTTCACCGTTATCGGGTTGCGAGATGAGAAGGTTGTCGATATCGACACCCAACTGCTGTGCGTAATAGCTGTCGAAAGCGTGCTCGGCGTCGATGAACGCAGCGATACCACCTGCTTTTTGCGCTTCGGCGATGGCATGGATGGCGAGTGTGGTTTTACCCGACGATTCGGGGCCGAAAATCTCAACGATACGCCCTTTGGGGTACCCTCCCACGCCGAGTGCGATATCCAACGTCAACGAACCGGTTGAAATCACCGACACGTCACTCGTCTCGACACTATTCATACGCATGATGGACCCTTTGCCGTAATCCTTCTCGATCTTCTCCATCACGGCATTCAGCACCTTCAGTTTGTCGCTTCCGACGCTGTTGATTTCGGTTTCAGGGTTCTTTTTCTCAGCCATTCTTAAATGATGGTTAAATTGGAATTGATTTTTCTGGAATTTTAGAGCGCAGTTTTGGTACTTTGTCGAAGTTGGGAGAGCGGGAGTTTACTGAGCGTAAATGACCGTTTACCCGACGAGCAAAGTGCCGAAGATGCCTCTAAAAAACGGAAAAACTATTTTTTGGGGGCGTTGATGGCGCTCAGTTTCTCGAAGAGTTTACCGAACTCGGTTTCAATCTCCTGATACAGAGCACGGTAGTGTTTGCGTACCAGTGATGGATTTTTGGGTTCTGTGGGGTTGCTCACTTTGGCGAACAGATCGTTGCGCAGAGCGACCGCTTGTTGCATCACGTCGAAAATCGCGGCTTCGTTCGCGGGCTGAAAATACATCGCCATGTCGCAATCGAACACCAGCTCCTCCAGAATGTAATCTATCTCTTTTTTGAGGTTACGTAGGTTTGCCATCTTAGTTTTATTGTTTAAGTCCCAAAGGTAGGAAAAATTGTTGGAAATTGAAAATGGGTGTTTTTTTTCGCGGCTATGCCGCGCAGTCCTCCGCTAAAAAGAGCTGCCGGCCTGGGAAGCTCCACCGGAGCTTCCGCTCCTCGCAGGGGCTCCCCGCGCCGGGGCACCGTGACGACGCCGTTGGTCAGCTGCTCCTTCAGACTACCTACGGCTACTACTGGTCCTGGCAGGCGGCTTCTACTACGAATGCGCGACGAATGCGCTTCAATTCCGCGGGGTACAATACGACTACCGTTTACGTCTGGTACGGCTTCTCCCTCCGTTGTATAAAGATCTAATGTAGGGAGGGTAAAGCCGCCGAAGGCGGCGCTTTTTTTATCAACCTTTTGGTGTCAAAAGGTTGAGCCAAAAGCCACCCGAGGCTCCCCGCCCAAGGATGGAGGCTATCGCCTTCGGCGA
>QMCD01001912.1_pt1 | contig 12186 bp, 11 predicted proteins | sample 1821841 | NCBI WGS metagenome assembly QMCD01 (sample SAMN01991225, study PRJNA193472) | Termite gut metagenome, whole genome shotgun sequencing project. | isolation source: worker | host: Macrotermes natalensis | reverse complement strand
ATATCGTCCGTAGGATATCCCTTTCGTTTCATGTTCAGTGCGACTTTGGAGATTCCTTCCAATCGAGCGGTATCAAGGGCGGCGAAGTTGTCCCACAAGGCCATCTGCGTGTAGAGAAACTGTTCGTCGGGACTCAGCTTCGCCAACTCCGCCGTTTCGAACGCCCGCTCGAAAACCGGTTCGTTCAAAATCGTAGGGATATGGTCGAAACTTTCCAGGTTCTTGAGAAAGTACAACCATTTATCCCGCTGCGTTTCCAATTCCGATTCCGTCTTCGTGAACAGCGGCATCTGGAAAAAGATGAAATGCAGCTTGTCGTAAAACTCGTCGCCGTCCTGATCCTTGAGCGTAACATCGCGCAGGAGTTTCTGCTTTTCCTCCTTCTCGTCATACTTGAAATTCAGAATGGCGATCAAATAGACCGGATCGAGTTGGAAGTTCCAGTCGCCGACCTGGGCCTGATCGCGGATCGGGAAGGTCACGTAGAAGACGGAGCGATCCCGGAAATAATGTTCCTTCGCCTTCTGCATCTCGACGATGAACCGTTCGCCGGTTTCGCTGACGCAGAAAATATCGAAGACGGCCCGGCGTTCGATGGGCGTTTGCGGCAATCCTTCCGTATTGCGGAATGTGAAACTCTTGACCCGGTGTTTTTCCGGCAGCACCGAGTTCAGAAAATCGATCAGGGGTTCTTTGTTCGCTTCCTGGCCGAACAACTTCTTGAACCCGAAATCGGTGTAGGGATTGATATATCTCGACATGGTTTTCCCTTCTCCTTTCCCTTTCATTTTAGTGGAAAAAACGCAAAAAGCAAGCATTTTCATCAAACGAGGAGGCGACCGACGGGAGCCATGTTATCGAGGGTGAAGCCTTTCGCGGTGCAGCGGCATGCTGCTTACATCCACTTGTCTTCCCCGGCGATTTCGCGCAGTTCGGCCTGGACGGCTTCGGTCAGCGTGCCTGCGGTACAGCCGAGCGACTTGATCGATTCAAGCTGCTCGTAGAGGGCGATCTGACATCCTACCATGCTGGGATACACGTTTCCAAATGGAACGAGGCAGGTTTTCCGAAAAACAACGGACGCGGAAATGAGGGAACGGCGCTGCGTTTTTTCCGTTGGTTGTCTATGACGGGAAGGCGGAAAAGGAGATCGCGAGAATGTTTTGTGTTGTGAAGTCGGCTATTCACGCAGGAGTTCAGAATTGGTGTCACTGGTAAAAGTAGCGGAATTCGACTCATCCGCACCGGACGATCAATCGCTTGCTCAGTCGTCGACCGAAGCCTGGGAACGATTTTGGGACACCGTTGCCGCCGGTCGGTCCGGTGGGTAACGGCCTGGATTGTCCACTCCCCTCGACGGCGACTGCGCACATTGTCGGAGTGCTCCAGATGATGGCGGACGGAGTGCCGATGGAAGTCGTGCCCGCCGTTTCGGAACTTACCATTCACCAGGCGGTCGTATACGGTATAGCGAACAGGTCTACTACTTTTTCTTCGCCTCTGCCTGCATTTTTTCTTCCTGCTCGGCGGCCTGTTCGATCGAACCGACGTACATAAACGCCTGCTCGGAAAGGTGGTCCCATTTTCCGGCGGCGATCTCTTCAAAAGAACGGATCGTATCTTCAAGCGGGGTGATTTCGCCCGGCTTGCCGGTAAACGCTTCGGCGACGAGGAACGGTTGCGAAAGGAAGCGTTCCATCCGGCGGGCACGATGGACGACCAACTTGTCGTCTTCCGACAGCTCATCCGCCCCGAGAATCGCGATGATGTCCTGGAGTTCACGGTACCTCTGGAGCGTTTGCTGCACCGTCCGGGCACAGGCGTAATGTCGATCCCCGACATATTGCGGGTCGAGAACCCGGCTGGAAGAGGCCAACGGATCGACCGCGGGATAAATACCTTTTTCGGAAATGGCCCGTTCCAGGTAAATAAAGGCGTCGAGCTGGCCGAATGCCGTCGCCGGCGCCGGGTCGGTCGGGTCGTCCGCGGGAACATAAACCGCTTGGACGGAGGTGATCGCCCCCTTGTTCGTCGAGGCGATTCGCTCCTGGAGAGCACCCATTTCGGAGGCCAGTGTCGGCTGATACCCCACGGCGGAGGGCATACGCCCGAGCAGCGCGGAGACTTCGGAACCGGCCTGCGAGAAACGGAAAATGTTGTCGACGAACAGCAACACATCGGTTCCCGTCTGGTCGCGGAAATACTCGGCCATCGTCAAGGCCGAGAGAGCGACCCGGAGCCGAGCTCCCGGCGGTTCGTTCATTTGACCAAACACCATCGTCGTCTGTTCGATCACGGAACGACCGGTGTTGCCGATTTTCGCCTCCTGCATTTCCAGCCAAAGATCGTTTCCTTCACGGGTACGTTCACCGACGCCCGCGAACACGGAACTGCCGCCGTGCGCCGAGGCGATTCGGGCGATCAGCTCCTGGAGGATGACCGTTTTGCCGAGGCCCGCCCCGCCGAACAAACCGGCTTTTCCACCGCGAACGAAAGGGGTGAGCAGGTCGATGACTTTGATTCCTGTCGCAAAAACATCGGTGCTCGTCGACAGCTCCGTCAAGGGCGGCGCATCGCGGTGGATGGGGCGGAATTCCTTCGTATCGACCGGTCCCCTTTTGTCGATCGGTTGGCCGAGCAGGTTGAATACACGCCCAAGCGTTTCATTGCCGACGGGAACGGACACCGGCGCTCCGGTATCCCGGCAATCCATGCCGCGCACCAGACCGTCGGTACTGCCGAGGGCGACGCAACGGACACGACCGCCGCCGAGGTGTTGTTGGACTTCACCGGTCAGGTGAATCACGATTCCCTTTTGCTCGCTGTCGATTTTGACCGCGTTGAAGATTGCCGGCAGACGGTCTTCCGGGAACTGGGCGTCAAACGTGGAGCCGATCACTTGGGTGATCGTGCCGATATTTTTTTCCGTTGCTGAAACCATGATCCTAGTTAGGGCTGAATGTGTAATGTGGCGGTTCAGGTTGCGGTTCAGGTTAATGTCCGGGAGACAAACGAATTGCCGACTCGCAAACACCATCCGAGCACGGAAGCGCCCGGGCACCGCGAGTGCCGAGGGAACCGTGGACCCGCACCGGCGCTACCCGACCGAGGTGTCAAAAGGTGCTCGTATTTGCGGGCACAACGTTTCCGGACGGATCCGGGAGGTCCACTTTGAAAAACGGAATGCACAGCGGGTAGAGCCAAACGATACCTTCATTGGCCTTGATCGCACCGACGATCGGGAACGCCATCGCGGCGGCGACCAGAGCGAGTCCCGCGAGCGTGACCGGGATTATCAACACGAACCCGATAAAAACAGCCGTCAACAACAAGGAAGTGAACATCATCAGGCCAAGGACGGTCGTGTAGATGACAAGGCTGATAATCCAGTTGAGAATCACTTTTCCGTGCGTGTCGACAAGCGCACTTTTATCCTTATTGACGACCCAAAGGACAATCGGGGCGATGAGACCGAGCCCGGGACAAATCGCCTGGCAAAACTGCGACAAGTGCAGCAACATGCAATAGGTGTTCAGGTTCATGCCCCAAATCTGGAGGGAATGATCGTCAGGCGGGGTTTGGACATCGTTACTCATGGTCATCACTTCCTTAATCGAAAAAATTTTTCCCTTGCGTGAAACATGCGCCGCCGTGACGAGTTGCCCGACGACGCCAAAAAACATCCCTTATTCCCCGGATTTTTGAGGAATCCGCATCGCATAGAACGACCGCCAAACGAAGAAGAGTCCGATCGCGAGGAAGACGAGCGAGACGAACATCGTATGCCCGGCGTGTTGGCTCGGATCGGGTTGAATGGTCGAGGTGACGTTCGCAGCGATGTTTGCGGCGGCTCCTTTGGATTTTTCGAGGAAACCGGTGACGTCATACTTCATGACAATCGCGATTTCCGTCGCGAGGAGTCCGAACAGGGTCGAGAACTTGATGATCGGATTCAGCGATACGGAAGACGTGTCTTTGAAAGGATCGCCGACGGTATCGCCGATCACGGCGGCCGCATGCAGTTCGGTTCCTTTTTCCTTCAGGTCGACTTCGACGACTTTCTTGGCGTTGTCCCACGATCCACCGGCGTTGGCCATGTAAATCGCCTGGAACAATCCGAAGATCGCGATCGAGATCAGGTAGGCGACGAAGAAGTTCGGGTCCAGGAAGGCGAACGCCAGGGTCAATGAAATCAACGCGAGGAAGATGTTCCACATTCCCCGTTGCGCGTAAATCGTACAGATTTTCACGACTTCGAGCGAATCGCTCTCGCTCGCCTCCGTGTTGTCGAGTTTCATGTTCTTCTTGATGTACTCGACGGCACGGTACGCGCCGGTCGTCACCGCCTGGGTCGAAGCTCCGCAGAACCAGTAGACGACCGCACCGCCGCACATGAGGCCGAGGATGACCGGGGCCTTGGTCAATTCGAGGCTGAGCACGTTGAGCTGCGTCAGGAGCAGGATGATCGCGAAGATCATCGTCGTCGCACCGGCGACCGCCGTCCCGATAAGCACCGGTTTGGCCGTCGCTTTGAAGGTGTTCCCGGCGGAATCGTTCGCTTCGAGATAATGCTTGCCGAGCGCGAAATCCGGCTTGAAACCGAAATCTTTTTCGATTTCTTCGGAGATTCCCGGAATCTTCTCAATCTGGGAAAGTTCGAACACGGATTGCGCGTTGTCGGTCACGGGGCCGTAGCTGTCGACGGCGATGGTGACGGGTCCCATGCACAGCATACCGAAGGCGACGAGACCGAATGCGAACACCGGGGCATAGGGGCCGAGGATCGCGTCCAGTTGCCACGTGGCGACACAATAAGCGGCGGCCATGAGGACGGCGATCAAGGAACCCGTCCAGAAGGCGCTGTAATTTCCCGCGACGATCCCGGAAAGGATGTTCAAAGACGGTCCGCCTTCGCGCGACGCGGTAACGATTTCCGAAACGTGCTTCGACTTGGAACTGGTGAAGATTTTCGTAAACTCGGGAATGAGCACGGCGGCAAGCGTACCGCAACTGATAATCAGGGCGAGTTTCCACCAGGCTCCGTGGGCGAAGTCGTGGAGCAACATGGCACTCATGCCGAAGGAGGTCGAGATGCAAAGAATCGCGGCGATCCAGATCAATCGCATCAGCGGTTCCTCGAAATCGAATTCCTTCTTGTCGCCGTACAACTTTTCGGAAATCCATTGGTTGATGAAGTAGGCACAGCCGGAGAGGCAGTCCATGAGGAACCGCATCGCGAAGATCCAGACGATCAATTTCGCCTGAAGGTCGTGGGCCAAGGTCGTCGCACTTTCCAAACTGACCGGCACTTTCGCGATATTATTGGCCCAGTTTTCAAACATCGCTTTTCCGGCCCCGTTGAACAGCATTTCAGGGGTGACGGCGAGCACGATGAACGAAATGAGCGCGACGCCCGTCACACCGTAGGTTTCGAAACCGTCCGCGGTCGGACCGACGCTGTCGCCGGCATTGTCGCCGGTACAGTCGGCGATCACGCCCGGGTTGCGCGGATCGTCTTCACCGACCTTGAAGACGATCTTCATCAGGTCGGAACCGATGTCGGCGATTTTGGTAAAAATACCCCCGGCGATACGCAAGGCACTGGCCCCGAGCGATTCGCCGATGGCGAACCCAAGGAAGCAGAGGCCGACGATCTGCCGCGGCACGAACAGGAGGATGATGACCATCATCACGAGTTCGAGCGAAATGAGGAAGAGGCCGACGCTCATGCCCGCGCGGAGCGGAATGTTGACCACGTCCCACGGCCTCGCTTTCAAGGCGGCAAAGGCTGTGCGGGAATTGGCGTAGGTGTTGACCCGGATGCCGTACCAAGCAACGGCGTAGGAGCCGGCCATCCCGACGATCGCGAAAAAGAGGACACCCGCGAGGGTCAATTCGCGCGAGATCGGTTCCAAGCCGCCGTGTCCGGCTTCCTGGGGACTCAGGTAGACGAAAATCCCGTACGCGACGGCGATAAAAATGAAGAGACATATCAGGAATATCCCTTGCTGGACCAGGTAAGTGCTGCACGTCTTATAAATGATATCCGAAATTTTTCCCATCGACGGATGGACGGGCAACCGATGAATTTTGGTTCGCAGTGTCAGCGAAAAACCGAGGGTGATAATGATGACGAACCCGCCGATCGCCAACAGCCACCAAGCGGAAATCGTGAGTCCGAAAATATTGAAATGACCCGCGTGCAAATCGGGAATTTGAAGACTCGCTTCGCTCGCCAAGGCCGTCAGCCCGGACAGCATCAAGACGCCGAGAACCATAAAAATACGACACAGATTTTTCATAAAAGACACTTTCGAATAAAAAAAGGTGGTAAAGTGAACTATACTGGAAACGCGGTGAAAACGGACATTCGGTCAAGTCCGCCTGCCGTACTCGCTCGCCTTTAACGTCTGTTCAGACAAATGCTTAAACGTCTCGTTCAAGCGGCAGGCGATTGTTCGCAGGAGGATTGTCTTGCCGTTCGAAGTATACACTGCGGACCGCACGGTGTTCATGCGCCGTCGGGTCCGTGGCGGATTGCCGGATGGCTACGCCGCTCGGCTCAACACTAACTTAACGCATCGGCGCCGCCGATCAGTTCGGTCAATTCGCCGGTGATTTTGCCTTGCCGCGCCCGATTGTAGGCCCGGCTGAGCGAGTCGATCATCTTTGAAGCGTTGTCGGTCGCCGCTTTCATTGCAACCATCCTCGCGATTTGTTCGTTGACCGCCGCATCAAGGAAACACTTGAACAGCTTGACCTTGAATGCCGTCGTTACGGCTTCTTCCATGATGCTTTCGGCGGAAGGGAAAAACTCAAAGGGGATGTCGATCCCCCCGGCTGTGCCCAATCGCTCGCTCGCTTTCGCGAGTTTTTGCTGGGCCGCCTTCACCAAAGCCGCCTTTTTCAGCTCCGCCTCGCTCTGTTGTCGGGCGTCATCCGCCCGTTTCCCCTTCAGTTCCTCAGGGACGGTCAATTCGCTCATCGGCAGGAGAACCTCATGCACGGCCTGTTGTTTGCTGAGCGAAATGAATTTCGTGTACACGATTTCAAGCCGATCGAGCTTTCCGGTCATGTAGTCTTCCATGAACCGGTTCGCGAGTTCGTTGACCTCTTCGAACCGCGGCTTGTCCTCAAAATTGGTGTACGTGCGGTCGGCCGGCATACCGCGGAACCGGAAGGCCGCGATTCCCCGTTTTCCGGAAATCTCAAGCGTCGCGCCTTCTTGGTATTGTTTCCTCATCTCTTTCCATCGCGGCGTCGCAAGGCGGATGATGCCGACGTTGTAACCGCCGCAGAGTCCCCGGTTCGAGGCGAGCATCAGCAAGGCCGCATTCTTCGTATCGGGGTGTGTAGTCAACAGCGGATGCGAAAATTCGACACCGGCATGGAGGAGATTTCCGACAAGGGCGACAATCCGCTTGGTGTACGCGTTGATCGCGACACTCCGGTCCATTGCCCGCTTGAATTGCGCCGTCGCGATGAGTTCCATCGTTCGGGTGATTTTCCGGATGTTCCTCACCGACTTTCGCCGTCGATCGAGTTTTTTGATGTTTGCCATAATCTCAGCCGGTGCTCCGGCTACTCCTCACTGTACGGTTTCCTGATAACGTCGGGCATCCATCACGTCGTGAATTTCAACGTGGTCCTCATGGGTTTCGAAAAAAACGACGACGTTGTCGACGGAAAACAACCGAAGAGATCCCGTTTCCGTCCTGGAGCCGCTTCGCAATCCGTTTTGAATATCCTTCAAATGTGCTTTCAAACGAGCGAATAAACGCCCTGCATAATGCTTCGAACCGTTACGTTTCGTATAATAATCAAGGATATCTTTCAATCGGTCACGTGCCGACCCGTCCTAAATTATTTTTCGTGAAGCCATCGCTCGACCTCCATACAGACGACCTCATGCGGAATCCCTTTTCCTTCGGCCAATTGTCGACGGGAGAGTTCGATATTCTCGCGAACCCGGGGTGGAATATGGTAAAACCGTTCCGCGAGTTCGGCATTCGTCGTTCCCGGTTCCCATTCCTGAATACTCATCGTCCATCTCCCGGACAAAAATGGATTTCACTTACCACGGTTTTCACTTTTTCGGCACGATCGACACAACGGCGAAAATCACAACGGCAGTCATGACGACGACCACGGGAACGGCAATCAAAACAAGCAATCCAAGGGTTGATGGTTCGGTGGTCATCGCGTTTCCAGTATATGTTATACCGAAGCCGGTTGAGTCGTTGGTAAACACAGCCCGTCCTACCCGCCTGCTTACCTTCGGAAAGCAGGCTTCCCAAGAATCGGCTTCGGGAAATTTCAACCGCCTTCAGTATAAAGGTCAAAACGGGCTTGCCTCCGGATCGCGCCGGGCGTCCCAAACCGCGAGAATTTCAATCTCGTTCGGGCGGATCCGGTAAACAACCATGTAATTTTCATGCGGCATAACACGTTCGTCGGGCCGACCCGTCGCTTCGCCCATCTGCGGGACAACACGAACGATTTCCAACTTTCTTCTCAAACCTTGCAACAGTCGCCGACTGTAATCATTGGAACCATTTCTCTCGCGAAAAAAAGCAAGGATCGTGGCGAATTCGGCCCGGGCTTTCGAATGCCATATCACGTTTCGCCTTTTTTGAGCCATGCGTCGAACTCCCGCATCACTTGTTCATGGGGAATGTCCATCCCGGTTTCAATTTCTTTTTCCCGGCGATCGAGTTCAGCGTTTTCCTCCGGTGTGAAATGATAAACCCCTTTATGCGGTTCGATCAACGTATGGATCGCTTCCAACACGGCGAAATCGTCGATCCCGTTCAAATCCTCGCGGATCATGTCCCGGAACAAGTCGAGATCGACCGCCGTATCCGTCGCCGTCACGTTCATCACCGGCTCCTTAAATTGAGTCACTCCGCCTCGTGAGGCGGTTATTCACGACAATCCTATTTGAACGAGTCGTTGAACTCGTTCAGGGCATCCGTCATCTGCTTGAACAAATCGTCGTTCAATTTGCGTTCCCGGGCGATCGTGTCCCAGAGGGCCTGCTTTTTCGAGTGGATGAAATCGATCATCCCATCACACCATTCAAGCGTCCGAGCGACCGGAATCGCATCAATGAAACCTTTCGTACCAGCGTAGATCAGGAAGACCTGATCGATCACCGGTTTCGGCTTGCAGATTCCCTGCTTGAGCAGTTCTGTCAGGCGGGCTCCGCGATCAAGCCGCGCCTGGGTCGCCGGATCGAGATCGGTTCCCATTTGGGCAAATGCCTCCAATTCGCGGTAGGCGGCCAAGTCGAGACGTAATCCGCCTGCAACCTGTTTCATTGCCGGGATTTGCGCGGAACCGCCGACACGGCTTACCGAGATGCCGACGTTCATCGCCGGGCGCTGTCCCCGGAAAAAGAGGTCGGGTTGGAGGTAAATCTGGCCGTCCGTAATCGAAATCACATTCGTCGGAATATACGCCGAAACCTCTCCTTCAAGCGTTTCGACGATCGGCAGCGCCGTGAGCGAACCGCCGCCGAGATCGTTTGAGAGTTTTGCCGAACGTTCCAGCAAACGGCTGTGGCAATAAAAAATATCGCCCGGGTACGCTTCACGTCCCGGGGGACGGCGCATGAGCAAGGAAAGCTGGCGGTAGGCCGCCGCCTGCTTCGAAAGGTCGTCGTAGATGACGAGCGTGTGCTCTTTCTTGTTGTACATGAAGTATTCCGCCATCGCACAGCCCGCATACGGGGCGATATACTGGAGCGGAGCCGCGCTGCTCGCCCCGGCGACGATGACGGTCGTGTAATCCATCGCGTCGTATTTGCGGAGCGTTTCGATGATTCCCGCGACGGTCGAATCCTTTTGGCCGACGGCGACATAGAAGCACTTGACGCCCGTATCCTTCTGGTTCAGGATCGTGTCGATGCAGATCGCCGTTTTTCCGGTTTTTCGGTCGCCAATAATCAATTCGCGCTGACCGCGACCGATCGGGGTCATGGCGTCGATTGCCGCGATCCCGGTCTGGAGGGATTCGCGAACCGGTTGACGATCGGCGATACCGGGCGCATCGGATTCGACGAAACGGTATTCCGTTGTGACGATCGGACCTTTTCCGTCGAGCGGGTTGCCGAGCGGATCAAGGACACGACCGAGCACGGCGTCGCCGACCGGAACCTGGAGCAACCGTCCCGTGGTCCGCGCTTCGTCGCCTTCGTTGATTTTGAGATAATCGCCCAGGATGATGACGCCTACCGAATTTTCTTCGAGGTTGAACGCTTGCCCCATCACGCCTGCCGCAGGAAAATCGATCATTTCCCCGGCCATGATTCCCGTCAGGCCGTAGACGCGCGCAATACCATCGCCGACCTCAAGGACGCGGCCGACCTCACGGACGTCGATTTTACCTTCATATTGTTCAATTTCCTTCTGGATTACGGAAGCTATCTCGTCGGCTTTGAATTTCATGGGCGCTCCTGTCAATCATCTGTTGACGAACGTTTTTCAGTTGGGTGAGAATGGAAGCATCGTAGATCGTATCCCCCACGCGGACGACGAGCCCGCCGATCAGGTCCGGATCGACATCGACGCGAAGCTGTGGTTCCGCTTCGAGCAGATGCGCGAGTTTGTCGCGGAGCGCCCGGGCGGTCGATTCGTCCAATTCGGTCGCCGAGGAAACGACGACGGGAACACGACCGGCGATCTTGTCATAAGCGATCCGTGTTTGACGGTGAATCGCGCGCAGGATGTCGAGGCGTCCGTGATGCGCGAGCACTTTCAGGAAGTTCACGAACATCGGCGAACCCTGTGTGGCGACGGTGCGGTCGATCATCTCGATTTTTTCATCGGTCCGAATCAGGGCGGACCCGAGCAAGGTTTCGAAATGCGGTTGGCAATCCAGCAGATCAAGCAGGAAAGAGTCGAATTCCTCGATCAACTGCGCAAGCGGAACCTCTTTTTCCCCGGCGGCCCCAAGCAGCGCATCGGCATACACGGAGGCGATACTTTCGACCGAAACATCGGGATTGAATTCCGCGGCGAAGCGGGCATCCTGTTCTGGAAGAGCGGTTGACATGGCAATAAATTGACAATGGACAATTGAGAATGGACCACGCGGACGATTGACAATTCTTCCGTTGTCAATTGTCCATCGTCCATTGTCAATTATTGAGGTTGCTGATCGCGGCGTTCACCAAGTCCCGGTGTGTGCCGGGATCGATTTCTTTTTTAATGATCCGGCCCGCAAGCGAGGTGGCAAGCGTCGCGCTTTTATCGGCCAGTTCCTGGAGGGCGTTGACCGTCGCCGTTTCAATTTCGGCCACGGCGCGTTTTTGCTGCGCGGTGGCGGCATTGTGGGCCTGGGCGACGATTTCGTCGGCCATACGCCGTCCTTCCTGTTTCGCATTATCGATAATCTGCTTGACTTCGCCGTCGGCTTCGGCCAACTTGTCCCGGTATTGTTCGAGAAGTTGCTTGGCGTCGGTGTTGGCCCGTTCCGCGGCGGCGATCTGCCCGGTGATACCTTCCTCACGCGCGTCCAGTCCCTTGGCGATCGGTGCGAAAGCGAATTTGTAAAGGACGGCGAAAAGGGCGACGAAGATCACGAACGACCAAAGTCCCAGATCCCGTTTCAGGGAATCGAAGGAAAGCGGATCGGGCGATCCGCCGTCGCCGGAAGCGAACGCGGTACCGACGCACAGGACGCACAACAGCAAGAGAAGCGTGATCGTGACGAAACGCGGGAAGGTCATGGGAAACCTTTCAATGAATTGGCAACACATGCGATGTATACTGGAAACGCGGTGACATTGATTGTTTGGTGAAGGCGGCTGGTCGCACTTATTCACCATAAGATCTACTGGAAACACGATGAAAACGAACATTCGGCCAAGTCCGCCTGCCGCGCTCACTCGACTCTAACTCCTGTTTGTATCATGACACAAGCGGATCGTCCGAGCGACGAGCGCTTGTTCGTGGGAACAATTTCAGGCCGTTTGCGGTATAACCGACGGCTGCCGAAACTGCCGTCGCCGACGGGGCGGGCGCTCTCAAAACAACGTTTCCCGTACCGAAGCCGGTTGAATCGTTGGTAAACACAGCCCGCTCGACCGCCCGTTTATCCTCCGGGCAGTGTTGTTTCCGGTGGGTGGGCTGCCGAATCGTCGGCTTCGGGAAATTTCAATTGTTTTCAGTATAAAACATCACC
>QMCD01001890.1_pt1 | contig 12195 bp, 13 predicted proteins | sample 1821841 | NCBI WGS metagenome assembly QMCD01 (sample SAMN01991225, study PRJNA193472) | Termite gut metagenome, whole genome shotgun sequencing project. | isolation source: worker | host: Macrotermes natalensis | reverse complement strand
GGAGATACACATGATTTTCGGTATGAAAACATCAAGATCATCAACCGCTTTCATGGCGTTACGAGAAAAGAACACAATGGCAGATATATATATGAAACAAAAATTCATATCAAAGGGGATTTGCTCGTCGGACGCTATCCGGATGATATTACTGCCGCCATTGCCTACAATAAAGCGGCGGAAGTTTTATTAAAAAAGGGAATCCCCAAGGAATTCCCCGCAAATTTTATTGAAGAACTGCAAACGAAAGAATATCGTTCGATCTATAAAACCGTAACCATTTCAAAACGGATCAGTTTGTACCCAGAATATACAGAGAAATAAGCGATAACGTGACAACGCCGTTTAAGATTGTGCCAATCACAGGATACCGGATGTAAATATCCTCCATCCGGAAGCACTGCATCCCCAGAATCACCCCTGCAACAGCCGCAAGCACGTTGATCGTACCCAGATAACCATAAATCTCTCCGCCGCTCCCTTTTGCATTGCCTGCTCCGATAAAAAGACCCAACATGAATAAAAATGACAACATGCCTATGACCGCAGAAAGAATCCCGCGAAACGGATGTTCTCTGTCTGTGAACTGAATTTTCTTGGTTTTATAAAATCCCATTTTCCACCTCTTTATTTCTTTTGAAAAACCTTAATTATCATTTTGGCTATTACATAACCAAAATATCCGATAATGACACCAATGGTATTGAGAAACAAATCATCGACATCAAAAGAACCCACTTTGGCAATAATCTGTATACTTTCGACGGTCATACTGAACAGCATCCCCAAAAAAGTAACAAATAAGAACGAACGAAAATAATGCCCGATAATCACTTTGTTTTTTCTTTGTTCACGATATAACACGGGAATAAAAAAACCCAAGGGGATAAAAGCAGCAATATTTCCGACAACATTGATGACAAAGCTCATTCCGCCGATGTTCATAAAGCGTTTTATCTCATAAAACAGCTCAAAATTATAACGATACTCCGGATACGAAACCGTTCTTCCGTATCTCTCGCTAAAAAATAAAAAATAAGTTAAAAGACCGATGTAGCAGTAAAAAGCCAGTGTCAAAATCAGATTCACTGATTTTTTTACAAATCTTGAAAATCGTGGCTTAATAGTCAAAATCTTACTAAAATCCCAAGTTTGGACAATAAAAAGAGACGAAACATTTCCGTCTCGTCTCTCTTTATTATTTTACTTCGAGAATCAGTCTTTTGAGAATAATTCGATTTCAACGCGTCTGTTTTTAGCTCTTCCAGCAGCAGTGCTGTTTGTTGCAATCGGATTATCAGCTCCGAAACCAAACGTTTGCAAAGACGTTGCAGGAACCCCTTTATTTACTAAATAAGCTTTAACAGCATAAGCTCTGTCTTTTGATAATTGAAGATTTTTAGCAGCATTACCTGAACTGTCGGTGTAACCTTTCAAATCAACTGACCATGTAGGACGTTGTTTCAACAATTCTGCCAATCCGTCCAAAGATGCGTAAGATGATGCTTTAATAATATCTTTTCCGCTTTCAAACTCCAAAGTAGAGAATGCAGTTTGGATAACTTTAGCTTCTTCCTGTGTTGGAGTGTGTTTAACACGACCTCTTGCTCTTTTCTTCATTGCAGCCAATGTGTCTTGCAATGCTTTTACCTGAGCTTGTGTTTTTGTTAGTTCTGCATTTTGCGCTGCAACTTTATCTTCTAATTTTTTAGTTGCGTCTGCGAATTGCTGATCCAAAGCAGCTTGATCTACCGGAGCTGGAATTTCAACTTGAGGATCGTAATTAAGTAAAGTGATGTTTCTTACATTTTTGTCACCGCCAAGTTTAAATCTTGCAACAAAGTTAGCGTTCATCAAAGAACGACCACCATTACCACCTACAAAATCACTATTTGTATGAAAACGATATTGACCTTCCAAACCTAAAGCAAGCCATTTAACTACATTATATTCCAATAATGCACCAGCTATAAAAACAGGAACTACACCATTGTCATCTTTTCCACCTTCCACACTCCAATCGTAGATAGAAACACCTGTACCTGCATTAGCATACAAGTTCAATTTTTGCCATCCCAAAGAACGGTATTTTGAAATGATGTTTGAAACATTTAATGATCCTTGAAGAGTAATGTCACTAACAGTTGAACTCAATTCTCCTGCAGCACCGCCACCAAGTGATTCACGGTCGTTCATCTGATACATATATTCCAATCCCAATCCCCATAGAGGGTTAACTGTTACGTCAAAAAATGCACCAAATGCACCATTCACGCTTTGATCAGACCAACGAAGGTAGTTAATACCACCTTTAAGACCCAAAGAGATACGATTTATGCCTTCAGGACCACCGTAAGTTGTACCTATAGCGTAAACCCCTCCTTCATTTTGAACCTCTTCGACAATAGTCTCTTCAACTACTGTTACCTCTTCTTGGGCAAACGCACTTCCTCCAAGTAGGCTCGACACCATAAATAAAGTTAATAACTTCTTTTTCATACTTATATAAATTAAAATTAATAAATTAAATTTTTGTGCAAATATCAATAAATCTATTGAAATAAGAACAATTTTTGAACAATTTTTTACTTTGTATTAATAAATTTTATTTGTTTTGTTCCAATTGATCTTTCAAAGCTGCTAATCCTTCAATATCTCCAAGGGTTGTTTTTTCCATTCCAGAGCTAATTTCAACTTTTTTAGTCGATTTCTTTTTCTTTGAATCTTTCTTTTCTCCATCTTCATTAGCTGCTTTTTGTGTGTCTTCAAAAATACGGCTGTGGGAAAGAATAATTCTTTTTGCCTCTTTGTTGAATTCGATTACTTTGAATTCTAATTTTTCATCTACTTGAGCTTGAGAACCATCTTCTTTCACCAAATGTTTTGGAGTTGCAAAACCTTCTACTCCGTAAGGCAATGTAATCACCGCGCCTTTGTCCAACATTTCAACGATTGTTCCTTCGTGAATCGAATCTACTTTAAAGATTGTCTCGAACACATCCCAAGGATTTTCTTCCAATTGTTTGTGTCCTAAACTCAAACGACGATTGTCTTTGTCTATTTCCAATACTTGAACATCAATATCGGCACCAATTTGTGTAAATTCGGATGGATGTTTGATTTTCTTTGTCCAAGAAAGATCGGAAATGTGAATCAAACCGTCTACACCTTCTTCAATTTCAACAAATACACCGAAGTTTGTAAAATTACGTACTTTAGCAGTGTGCTTGCTTCCTACTGCGTATTTGGTTTCGATAGCTTCCCACGGATCTGCTTTCAACTGTTTGATACCCAAAGACATTTTTCTTTCTTCGCGATCCAGTGTTAAGATAACGGCTTCTACTTCATCGCCAACGTTCATAAAGTCTTGTGCACTACGCAAATGTTGAGACCAAGACATTTCGGAAACGTGGATCAAACCTTCTACACCCGGAGCGATTTCTACAAATGCACCATAATCGGCCATCACAACTACTTTTCCTTTTACTTTATCGCCTACTTTCAATTCTGCGCTAAGAGCATCCCAAGGATGTGGCGTTAATTGTTTTAAACCTAATGCAATACGTTTTTTATCATCATCAAAATCCAAGATAACAACGTTCAATTTTTCGTCCAACGTAACCACTTCTTCCGGATGAGTAACACGTCCCCAAGAAAGATCTGTAATGTGGATTAGACCATCTACGCCGCCAAGGTCAATGAATACACCATAAGAGGTAATATTTTTAACAGCACCTTCAAGAACCTGTCCTTTTTCCAATTTAGAGATAATATCTTTCTTTTGTTGCTCCAACTCAGCTTCGATAAGAGCTTTGTGAGAAACCACCACGTTTTTAAATTCGTGGTTGATTTTAACAACTTTGAATTCCATTGTTTTTCCGACAAATACATCGTAATCGCGGATAGGTTTAACATCGATTTGAGATCCGGGCAAGAATGCTTCGATTCCGAATACGTCAACAATCATACCGCCTTTTGTACGGCATTTGATGTAACCTTTAATAATTTCATTATTTTCTAATGCTGCATTTACGCGATCCCAAGAGCGGGCTGCACGAGCTTTTCTGTGAGAAAGGACTAACTGCCCTTTTTTATCTTCCTGGCTTTCGATGTAAACCTCTACTTCGTCACCAATTTTCAAGTCCGGATTGTAACGAAACTCGTTCATTGATACAATTCCATCTGATTTGTAGCCAACATTGACTACAACCTCTCTCTTATTCATAGAGATTACCTTTCCGATTGCAACGTCTTTGTCTTTTAACACGTTCAACGTCTGATCGTACTTGTTTTCCAATTCCTCGTGGCTAATGTTGGTTAATGCTTCGCCTTTTTCGTAATCATCCCAATTAAAATCCGCTATCGGAGCCACTTTTTTAGTTAATTCACTCATTTAATTAATTTTTAAAAAATTAGTCGTTAGACATTATATTGATTTTCCGGGCGCAAAGATATAATATTTTTATAAAAAACCACACTATAAAACCGAATATTTACACTGCCTGATTTCTAATTTTAAAAATTTCATATTTAAAATAAATCATCATTACTTTTCAAATTCCTTAACGCGAGATATTCTACAAGCTATTTCTGAATTATTTATCCTAACAACAATGAGCCTTTTTATTTTGTTTAAAAAAAATCAAAAAATATTGAGTTTTTGATATCAATTAAGAATTTTGACAACTTAAATATACTATAAATAATAGTTTTATTGAATGGGATATCCTGCGTACTTGAATGAATTAAATTTTTCCCAGTCGGAAAACATATTTGGATTGCTTTTTTTACTTATTATATGTGGATCTGTACGATTTATCATATCGGTGTAAATAACAGGAATAAGATCAATACCGTTTTTTATGGCACACGATGTCCTTTTATGTCCATCAAGAATGTAGTCGAAAGAATTAAAATTGAAGACGGTAACGGGAAAATCGAAATTGTAGCCGTTTATTTTCATATCGTTTAAGATATTTCTGACGATTTCATCGTCAAATTCGCGGACAAACTTTGTCGGATAAAGGTTTACCGGTGAAATAAATGCTTTGAAACATTTGCCGGAAATCAGCCACAGATTATATTCGGTCAATATAATTTCCGCTACTCGTTCGGGAGAAATAAACGACGTATCAATAATCAAATTAAAGTTGGATAAATCAGAGCAATTTGCATTATATAGCTCCAAATATCTTTTATTCTCACTCGTTTTACGCGCAATAATATTGTTTATCGCCTCTTCTGTCGACGAGTATTTTTCACTTTTTCGTAGACCATCGCCAGATATTCTATTCGCAGATACCATTATATTCGTTTTCAAGAAAACCTTAAACGACTTTGGCACAAAAAACCATGCAAGTCTCGAATCTATGATTAAATCGGTGGAATTGTTCAGCGACTTGAACGTAGAATCTATTTCCTCATCTATTTCGGGGTGCGTTTCTGCATATTTATTTAATTCCAGCGTTGTCATATTATACTTATCGGCTATCTCGCGCTGAATTTTGCCCGTATAAATATAATCATAACTCAATTGTTTGATTAAAAGGTTGGAAACGGTAGATTTTCCACTTCCTAAATCGCCTGTAAGAGAAATAATTTTTGTCATTTTTAGTGTGTTAATTTATTTCGGTAAAGATAAGTATATTTTTTTTATACATTTCCCTGCTTTTTAGTAACAATTTTCTATTTTTGCAAACTGAAATTTAACTGGAAGTATTATGGAATTAAACAGAACTAAAATTGTTGACGCTTTGAAATCAACTTCCTTCGGGGAAGCAGTAAACATTAAAGGCTGGGTGCGTACGCGGCGCGGTAATAAAAATGTAAATTTTATTGCTTTAAACGACGGGTCGACCATTCATAATATACAAATCGTGGTGGATACGGAAAAATTTGGGGATGAATTTCTCAAACCGATTACCACAGGGGCTTGTTTGAGTATTATCGGGACATTGACCGAATCGCAAGGACAAGGACAAGCTGTAGAGATTCTTGCCGATAAAATTGAAATATACGGTACTGCCGATCCAAATACCTATCCGTTGCAGAAAAAGGGACACTCAATGGAATTTTTGCGTGAAATTGCACATTTGCGTCCGCGTACAAACACTTTTGGTGCGGTACTTCGAATACGCCACCACATGGCAATGGCTATTCACCGTTTTTTCCACGAAAGGGGTTTTTTCTATTTTCACGCGCCTATTATTACTGGTTCTGATTGCGAAGGCGCCGGACAAATGTTTCAAGTAACCACAATGAATCTGTATAACTTGAAAAAGGAAAAAGACGGATCCATCGACTATTCTGAGGATTTTTTCGGAAAACAGGTAAGTTTGACTGTTTCTGGACAGTTGGAGGCAGAGCTGGCGGCAATGTCACTGGGAGCGGTTTATACTTTCGGACCGACTTTCCGGGCAGAAAACTCCAATACACCGCGTCATTTAGCTGAGTTTTGGATGATTGAGCCTGAGGTTGCTTTCATCGAAATAGTCGAAAATATGCAGCTGGCGGAAGATTTTATCAAATATTGCATCCAATGGGCGTTGGACAACTGCAAAGATGACATTGCGTTTCTCAATAATATGATTGACAAAGAATTGATTGACCGGCTTCATTTTGTAGTTAACAACGAGTTTATCCGTTTGACCTACACCGAAGGAGTTAAAGTATTGGAAGATGCCGTTGCCAAAGGTCATAAATTTGAGTTCCCAATCTTTTGGGGAGCGGACTTGGCTTCTGAGCACGAACGCTACCTTGTGGAAGAGCATTTCAAAAAACCGGTTATCTTGACAGATTATCCGAAAGAGATAAAATCGTTCTATATGAAACAAAATGACGACGGAAGAACGGTTCGCGCGATGGACGTGTTGTTTCCAAAAATCGGAGAGATCATCGGTGGTTCTCAACGCGAAGAAAATTTGGAAAAATTACAGAAAAGAGCCGAAGAGATGCATGTTCCGACTAAAGATATTTGGTGGTATCTGGATACTCGCCGTTTCGGAACGGCTCCACATTCGGGCTTCGGGCTTGGATTTGAGCGCTTACTGCTATTCGTAACGGGAATGACAAATATTCGCGATGTGATTCCATTCCCGCGCACGCCGAATAATGCAGAATTTTAATTAGTAGTACAACGAAGGCGCGAAAGGAGCTTATATCTCATTTTCATGCCTTCGTGTTTTTTTTATTGATTAAATCTTCGATGAAATCAATTCATCTGCAATTTTCACGCACTCTTCACACGTACAACTTTTATTCTGTTTTATCTCTCTGCATTTTTCGTGAGTGGCCTTTTGGGCAAAATGCTTATTCAACGGTTCGTTGCCTATCTTTTTCATTAGATGATTGGCTGCGTGAAGTGCACCACAGAGACCTCCGGCAGCTTTACCGCCTCCGTGAGCACGAAATGCCTCTATCTCTTCGTCTTTAATTTGAAAATGATGCTGGAATCCTTTCAAAACGGCTTGAGCACAATTAAAATTATATGGTGTTTTGTGAAAATGATCTTCTGATTTAATTCGTTCCATACTGAAATATATTGTTTTAAATAAACATTTTACACCAACTATCGAAGCGAGTAATGGTTTCCGTTCCATATTTTTCCAGTTTTTTTCGAGCTTTTTCTACCGATCGTTCTTTGCCTAAGTGTGTTTTAGAAAAAAATTTATCGGCAAAGCAGATTATCTGTTCTTCTATCGAAAGCGGCACCATTTCTCTATGTGGAATCGGTAAATTCTCTTTTATTATCTGCGAAAGCGATAATCCGGCTCCGGTATGTCGCTCACAAACAAGTGCATGCAACGGATATCCTTCTTTCATCATCATTTCGCTACCCAAATAACCGTGACAAATATAAGGATATTTTCCTTCGCAGTAAATATCGGGTGCAAATGTCCGGTATACGCCAATATCGTGTAACATAGCGGCTTCTTCTATAAAACACAAATCTGGGTTCAAATCGAACCTGTTTTTCGCAACAGCAAGAGCCTTAGCCGTTACATCGCGACTATGCTGCACTAATATTTTATATGCTTCACCGGTAGGATTATAATATTTTTCGATGATATAAAGAGGATTCATTTTTTTATGTATATTTTACAATGTATAATGTAAATGCAAAGAAAAATAAATAATTTTGTCTAAACAAATTATTCAGTCATTCAGTTTATTATGAAACTAATTGATACCCACTCGCACATTTACGAAGATGATTTTATAGAAGACAGTGACGATATAATCATCCGGTTGGAACAACAGCATATATATAAGGTATTGCTTCCGAATGTTGATTCCGGAACAATCAAAAAAATGCACTTGCTGGAGCGAAAAAGACCTGACTTATTTCACGTGATGATAGGCATACACCCAACAAGTATCAAAGAAAACTACAAGGAAGAGTTGGAAACGATAAATAATTGGCTTTTAAGCAAAAAATATTGCGCTATCGGCGAAATTGGTATCGACCTTTATTGGGACAAAACATTTCTAAACGAGCAAATAGCAGCTTTTGAAATTCAGATATGTTGGGCTATAGAAAAAGGACTGCCTCTGGTGATTCATTCGAGAGAATCATTTGATATCATCTTTGAAAGTCTGAAAAAATTCGATAAAAAACAGTTAAAAGGAGTTTTTCACAGTTTTACCGGTGATTACGAAACGGCAGAAAAGATTTTTTCTTTAGGCGATTTTAAATTGGGAATCAATGGCATTGTCACGTTCAAAAATGCGGGATTAGACAAGGTTGTAGCGCAACTTCCGTTGGAAAAACTGGTATTGGAAACCGATTCACCTTACTTGGCTCCCATACCACACCGCGGAAAACGAAATGAAAGTGCCTATCTTTCTCTTATTGCTCAAAAAATAGCCGAAATAAAGAATCAGCCCGTCGAAAAAATAGCTGAAATAACGACACAGAATGCGTTAGAGTTGTTTTCGTTGGATTAAAAAATACAAAATAGGAAGAAATTTTAATTATTTTCAAAATTATTTTTCTACTTCTTGTTTTTTCATTACATTTGCGGGTCGAGTTTAGTAAAGTGCTGAAATAATAGGAGAGATGCTCGAGTGGTTGAAGAGGCACGCCTGGAAAGCGTGTATACGCCAAAAGCGTATCGCGGGTTCGAATCCCGCTCTCTCCGCAAATAAAACAGAATTAATCAAATAATAATTTAATAACTAATATCAAAAGAAAGAGATGAAAAAGGTATTTGCAGTATTAACAATTTTGGGAGTCATTTTATTTGGTATGACTTCAACTGTTTTGGCTCAGGATTACGAATCCGAAGGAGCGATTCAATCAGAGGAAGCGACTCAGGAAATGGTACAGGAAGAAGAACCGGCTCAAGCACCTGCACCGGTTCAAGTTGTGGAAGAATCGGCTCCGGCTGTTGAACAACCACAAGAAGAGGTAGAAGGATTGCACAAAACATTGAAAATCAAATTTATTGAAGGTGGTGCTGGATTTATGAGTTTTGTTGCCTTATGTTTAATTTTCGGATTGGCACTTTGTATTGAGAGAATTATTTATTTAAGTTTAGCATCCGTTAATACTAAGAAACTCTTAAAACGTATTGAAGAAACGTTGGAAAATGACGATGTAGAAGGTGCAAAAGAAGTTTGCCGTAATACTCGCGGACCGGTAGCATCTATTTTGTATCAAGGATTAAGCAGAATTGACGAAGGTGTAGACGTTGTTGAAAAAACAGTAATCTCTTACGGAGGTGTGCAAACAGGATTGTTGGAAAAAAATATTACGTGGATATCTTTGTTTATTGCGCTTGCTCCAATGTTAGGGTTTATGGGAACTGTAATCGGGATGATCATGGCGTTCGATAAAATCCAGCAAGTAGGCGATATATCTGCAACCGTCGTAGCCGGTGGTATTAAAGTGGCTTTGTTAACAACTGTGTTCGGTTTGATTGTAGCTATGATTCTTCAAGTATTCTTGAACTTCATTCTCACAAAAATGGAAGCGCTCACAACTGAAATGGAAGATTCTTCTATTTCATTGCTTGACATGATAATCAAATATCAACTTAAGAAATAATCTCCAAAACAAACATAAAGATTATGTATAAATTAAATAGAATAATCCCTAACATTGTATTAGCCGTATTATTTGCTATTACGCTAATAGTATGCCTGCTATTTTACATAGGAGGAGATGTGGATCCGACTGCTGAAATATTAGAACCTGTATATACGGGTCTTTTATTGAATTTCATATATGTACTTTTTGCATTGACAATTGTAGTTACGATAATCTCTGTGGCAGTAATGGCGGCTACGAAATTTGCATCAAATCCGAAGTCAGCGATAATTACTTTTGCGGGAATAGGCGCTTTAGCGTTAATGCTGTTCCTTATTTCGGTTTTGGGAGATACAACGCCTTTGAACATTCCCGGATTTGACGGAGAACAAACCACATTTGATCTCAAATTAACTAATATGTGCTTGTATTCTTCTTACATTTTACTTGGCATAGCCATTGTCGTTTCCGGTTTGAGTTTTTTATCAAAACGTATTTTCTAATCTGTAAAAAAGGTATAAATGGGAAAAAAGAGAGAAATACAAGAGATTAATGCGAGTTCTATGGCTGATATTGCATTCTTGTTGCTTATTTTCTTCCTTGTAACAACATCTATGGGGACGGATAAAGGAATTGCGCGGCGCCTTCCGCCTCCTATTCCTCCCGATCAGGAGCAATCAGAAATTGAAATTAATAAACGAAATATTTTAGTCGTTCTTGTTAATAGTAACAATCAATTGATGGTTAACAATGAGTTAATTGGTGTTGACAGGTTAAAAGAGAAAGCAAAAGAATTTATTGCCAATAAAAACAATGATATTTACATGCCCGAAAGAATTGTGGAAGAGATTCCATTTTTCGGAACAATTCCGGTTACATCAAAACACGTTATTTCGTTGCAAAACGACCGGGGAACTCAATATCAGGCATATATAACCGTTCAGAATGAATTAATGGCGGCTTATAGAGAATTGCGTGAAGAATTAGCAAAAAACAAATTTGGAATTGCTTTCGCTGATTTGGATGAGGAGAGACAAAAAGCTGTGCAAAAAGTGTTTCCTCAAAACATCTCCGAAGCGGAACCGAGAAATTATGGAGGGAGCAATTGATGGCAAAGTTTAGAAAAGAAGGTAAACGAAAGGTAACCAGTATCAGTACTGCATCACTACCCGATATTGTATTTATGCTGTTGTTCTTCTTCATGACGGCAACAACAATGAAAGAAGTTGCATTGAAAGTGCGTATCCAATTTCCGAGAGCAACTGAGTTGACAAAATTGGAAAAGAAATCGTTGGTTAAGTATATTTACATTGGTCAACCGACAAAAGCACTCCAAAAATCGTTTGGAACAGAGCCTCGCATACAGTTGGACGATGCTTTTGCAAATAGCGCAAATGATGTAGAAGAATACATTACTCGTACACGTGCCTCAATGAGAGAAAATATACAAGAGCAAATGGTAGTTGCTTTGAAAATAGACCAAAATACTCAAATGGGGGTTGTAACTGACGTAAAACAGGCATTAAGAAAAGCCTACGCATTGCGAATCAATTACGCGGCTTTAGAAAAGGAGAACGAACATTATTGATAGTTACAGAATTTCACGAAAAAGGATGTTGTTTTTATAGACAATATCCTTTTTTGTTTTTCTCCCTTGTGCTAATCTTGTAGACGAGCCTTTTACCGCAGGTAATATTATGTTTTGGGGTAGATAATCAACCGATTTGGCGGTGCAGTTTCATTCCGTAGAGACGTTGCATGCAACGTCTCTACATGTAGCGTTCAATATTTTGAAATTAGAATAAGTTTTTTCATACAGTTTTAGGGGGCTTATTAATTTGTTTAATTAAAAAAGCGCTAAGACTCGCATATTGAATTCTACCGGAAATATTGCATTGACTGAAAATATTCGTTATTGAAATGTTTTTTCAAATATTAAAACGGACTTAACATTATTTATCGTTGAGGTTATGAGATATAGCGAAACGTTTTTATACACAATACTGTTTAGTTAAGAAAAACTTTGTGTTTTGCGAACTTAAAGACTTAACATTAAAATTTATCTCTCGAAAACATCAAAATGTTGCCAACTTTTTCAACTTTATTTCCATATTCTTTTTTATTTCAAAAAAAAAAAAGTAATTTCGCGGTCAATTATTATCCAA
>QMCD01003124.1_pt1 | contig 12196 bp, 7 predicted proteins | sample 1821841 | NCBI WGS metagenome assembly QMCD01 (sample SAMN01991225, study PRJNA193472) | Termite gut metagenome, whole genome shotgun sequencing project. | isolation source: worker | host: Macrotermes natalensis | reverse complement strand
ATTGAATGTCCAATCGACTAATCCAAATTTATTCTTTTTATCTATAATTTTGACTTTCTCTTTTTCAGCTTCTATTTCAAGCGAGTTTTTTTGTATTATATCGTCTGAAGTTGAAATTGTATGTATTTTGTCTTTTATTTTTTCAATTTTATCAGCGAAAACTACTTGAATACTGTTAAGAATTGTAATTATTTTAGTAGTTGATATATTATAAGCGTTATCTGATAACTTAATTTTTGCTTTTGTGAACAAAAAAGCTAAGAATTTTACATCAGCTTTTCCGGGATATAAATTAATACTTAATCCTTTACTTACTTCAGCTGCCGCTACCTTTACCGCTGTAAAAAATGCAGTACCGCCAACATTAATATTATAATAATCATCATGTATAATTTGCGGTAGGATAAATTTTATAAATCTATCAAGAATTTTATAAATATTAAGTGTTTCAATAACATTTTGGATTGTACGGTTGTTTTCTGCAAGCGTTGATAATACATCATTATTTATATTAAATTTTTCATTTTTTATTACTTTTATAATATCAAAGTTTATAAAATTTCCTAGTTTTAAATAGTTTTTAGTAAAGCAATCATCGACAGTTAAATCATCACAAGCAATATCACGTAAGCATGCAAGAGCATTTGACCTAAGTTTCAATACCTTTTTCTTTGATTTTGTTAATTGTGATTTATCATTTCCCAATGCAATAATATCAAAATTAATTTTACTTCTGGTTTCTACTACTTTTTCCCTAAAGTCTTTAATGGTAGTAATGGTTGCTGTTGTGTTATCGATTAAAGTTGCTTTAATCATGATATTACCTCTTTTATAAAGCAAGACAAAAAGTCTGCCTGCCTTAAATAACGTAAATCATTGCTTTTTTGTTGCATATAGACAGGCAGACCTATTTTATTGAAATAAAATTATAATATAGTGATTTTATCATAAAGTATTATTCAAAGAATTGACAATTATCTGAGCGCAGCCGTCAATGCCGAATTTCTCGCTGTTGAGGGTTATATGATAGTTCGAGTGCGAAGACCACTTGCTGTCGGTATAAAAATCATAATAGCTCTTGCGGCGTTTGTCGGTGCTTTTAATAAGCTGCGCCGCCTGTGTTTCGCTGATACTGTTGTACTTCATAATCCGTTTCACCCGCTCATGCATGGGAGCATAAATAAATACGGTCAGTAAATCGGCATTTTCATTTTTCAGGATAAAGTCGGAACATCTGCCGACAATGACGGCGTCTTCTGTTTTTGCTATATTCCTGATAATATCGCTTTGAAGGTGGAACAGAGTGTCGTTTACCGAAACCGTATTATCGAAATTCAGCTGACCCGTCTGGCTCATTGCAGCATAAAGCCATGGATTTACAGCCTTTTCATCGGCTTCGGACAATACGCCCTGACTGATACCGCATTTTTCAGCCGCCAGAACAATCAGGTTCCTGTCATAAAATGCATAGTTAAGTTCTTTGGCAAGCTTTTCGCCTATTTCATGACCTCCGCTTCCGAACTGCCTTCCGATTGTAATAATTTTTCCCATTTAAAACACCTCCTGAATTATTATCTAATATTAATTATACCATAACAATATGACGATTTCAACAGGAAAATGAAAAAGTTACCGTACTATTTTATTTTATAACCGCTAATTATTTATCGTTTGCTTAACGGCGTTAAGCCAGCCCTGAAGCAGTTTATTACGCACACCTTCTTCCATATCCGGCATGAATTCATCAGAGCCGTATTCAAGCGAGCAAAGCTCGTCCGCGTTCTGCCAGAAACCGACTGCAAGCCCCGCCAAGAACGCCGCTCCCAGAGCCGTAGTTTCGATAAATTCAGGACGTATAATTCTGCGGTTAAGAATATCTGCCTGAAACTGCATAATAAAATTATTGCCTGAAGCCCCGCCGTCAACGCGTATATCCTTTATATCAAAGCTTGAATTATCCGCCATAATGCTCATAACCTCGGCAGTCTGATAGCATATCGATTCAAGAGCCGCCCTGATGATATGCGAACGGTTTGAACCGCGGGTAAGACCGGTGATTGTCCCCCTTGCGTTTGGATTCCAGTAAGGGGCTCCCAGACCGACAAAAGCCGGAACAAAATAAACGCCGTTAGTATTTTCAACGCTTAAAGCGGCAGCTTCGGTTTCTGAGGCGTCTTTCACCAGCCCCATTTCATCCCTCAGCCATTGTACGGCGGCACCCGCGATAAAAACCGAACCCTCAAGAGCGTATGTTATTTTTTCATCAATTCCCCATGCGATGGTTGTAAGGAGACCATGCTCCGATTTTACCGGCTGGTTTCCTGTATTCATCAGTAAGAACGCGCCTGTGCCGTATGTGTTTTTCACATCCCCCGCGTTATAGCAGCGCTGCCCGAACAGAGCCGCCTGCTGGTCGCCAGCGCAGCCGGAAACGGCAATTTTACCGCCGAAGCATGAAGGTACGGAATAACCGTATATAACGCTTGACGGTTTAACCTGCGGAAGCATTGCCCTGGGGATATTCAGAAGCTTTAAAATATCATCATCCCAGTCAAGCGTATGGATATTAAACAGCATTGTCCTGGAAGCGTTGGAATAATCCGTAACATGAATACGTCCGCCCGTTAAATTCCATATAAGCCATGTTTCAACGGTTCCGAACAAAACCTCGCCTTTTTCAGCCATAGAACGCACGCCTGTTCTGTTTTCCAGGACCCATGCAAGCTTTGTCGCTGAGAAATAAGCGTCAATCCTGAGCCCCGTCTTATTCTGAAACATCTCCCCGTAACCCTTATCAATTAACCCGGAGCATTTACCGGCAGTCCTTTTGCACTGCCACACAATAGCGTTACAAACGGGTCTGCCTGTATTTTTATCCCATACCACAGTTGTTTCACGCTGATTCGCAATTCCTATGGACGCAATGTCTCCGGCTTCAATGCCGGCTTTTTGCATAGCTTCCTTGGCGACGCCGATTTGCGAAGCCCATATTTCAACTGCGTCGTGTTCAACCCAGCCGGCTTTAGGATAATACTGCGCAAGCTCTTTTTGAGCTGAGGATACGGCATGTCCGTTCTTATCAAATATTATAGCTCTTGAAGAGGTTGTGCCCTGGTCAAGAGAAAGAATGTATTTCAATTTAAACTGTCCTTTCAGAAATAGTTTTGGTTCGCTATTATTATACCATATAAATAATTAAGTTTCAATATGAAAAATTAAACGGAACGGTAAAATGCCGTTCCGTTTAATTATTTTTACTATTCTTTATTAGGGCGTGTTCGAAAATCATCAATATGCACATAAATAGTGATTTTTGCACCGCATTGCGTTAAAAAATCTTGAAAACCCTTGAAAACCGCCGAGGTTTCCTGCGATTTTTTGCCTTATTCGGCACAAAAATCACTTATTTCTATACACATTGCTAATTATCGAACACGCCCTAATCAGATGACGCCGGTAACGTTTAGGAATATTAATTCCCACAAGATAACCCAGCTCGTTCAGAAAATTTGAAATAACGGTAAACCCATCCTTGTAAAAAGCTTCAATGCGTTTGTTTTTATATGCAATATTCCTGTAATCAGGAGGACAGATAAAAGTCCAGTCCGCACCTTCACTGTCCGCGGTTATACGGAAGAACCGGTCAATATCGGTATCCTTATATCCCGATTTCATCAGCAGAATATGATGCTCAACAGCGTCGTCAATTTGGGAAACATAAGCTTTTTCGCCGTCAAAGGATATAACCGCAAGCAAAGGTTCATCATTTTTAATTGCATTGTCTACCTCAATATCGGACGGGTATTTGATTATTTCCATATTGACCTGACCGCCTTCGTATATTATAGTCGTTTAACTTTAAAAGATTAGTTTTTAAAGGCAATGTACTTTATCTGCCTTCATTGACATAAACTGAAACCCGGTTCTGAATAATTTCGGCAACCTCTCCGGCTTTTTTCTGTCCGGAAAAATAACTTCCCGTTTCTTCGTTAATAATGTTTGTCAGCTCCTGGTCATATCTTTGCGGCGTCTTTACAGAGCTGATAAAGTCAAGAACCTTCTGGTTGTCGGCGTCTGTATTGACTTCCAGGGTTATTGATTCATTATTGTTCATCCAGTAGGTATTCTCATATTCAACCTTCTCTTCCCCGTCCATATAATACGGTTTTTCCTTTGCTTTATCCATCTGGAGCTTCATGGCTGAATTTATGACGGGGAACTGATATTCCATAATATCCTGATATTCGGGGGTGAAGTAGTACCTTAAGAACTCCCATGCTCCCTGGGGATTCTTAGCCTTTGACATAATGGCAAATTCATAGCTGGCGCTAATGGATGAACCGTTGCCTTCCGAGCTTGGGAAGCCTATGAATGTTATCGGTTCTCCGAACTGCCCCTGCTCCATTTCCTTTATAGCGACAAAGCGTGACAGCCACTGCTGCGCCAGCAATACGTCGCCCGTTCTGTACTGCGCCTGCTGCTCCGTGTAAATATCCCTTCCTGAATTATAATATGCTTCATAATCAATTTCATCGGGGAACGATTCATTCGCATATTCAAGAAGGCTGATAAATTCAGGAGTATTAAAGCTGCATTCGCCTGTCTCCCGGTTTATAAAATCATCAAGCGACATATTCAGCGCATTGTTAATAAAATCAGATTTTGTCAGCATTGAAAACATTTGCTTATCAGGATTTGCCGATGCAATACTTCTGAAATCATCCATGGTCCATCCTGATTCTTCGCCTACAAGCGATGTTTTGCCGACAACCGTTGAAATATTGAATGATGTAATCATTGAATACAGCTTGCCGTTTACCGAATATGCTTCAAGTATGCTGGGTACGAAATCCTCCCTGCTTATTTCGGCGTCTTCATCTATAAAAGTATATAAATCGGCAAGCAGTCCCTTTGCAATATAATTATCAACGGGCATTGAATTATTCATAACAAGGATGTCAGGTATATTTCCGGCAATAAGGTCGTTATTAAGCTTTGTAACGGCATTGTCATAACCGGTCTCTTCCATATAGGAAACAATTTCGATTTGGTACTGTTCATTTGTTTTATTGAACTCGGTAGCAAGGCGTTTCAAATCAAAATCCAGATACCAGCAGACGATTTTTATAAGCTTTTTATCGGGAACATCGGCAGGGGCAACCTTTGTAAGTAATGAAAGCTTTATATCCGCATTGCTGTAAGAATAACCGTTGCCGGTTGAAGTATAATCATAGGTCGCGCATATAATACGTCCGTCCGTTAAAATCATCGGAGACTGCATCGTGTTGGTGTCAAATCCCGACTGCAGCCAGTCGATAACGGTGGAGTATGTGTCGGTTTCAATATCATATCCCCTTAGAGCGGTATCTGAGACAAGAATAAGGTCGTGACCGTTTTTACCGTCGGCAATATCATTGAATACCTTTGTCGTTTCATTGGTTTTGCCGTAACCCTTTGCGTTTATGTCAATTTCATTGAAAAATGAGACGGTCTTATATTCATTGTTCGTCATTTCCCATTTTGAACCGTAAGCAATGATTCTGCCGTCTTCGGTACGGCTTATTCTGTTAATGTATTCGCCTGACGTATCGCTTTGCTGTTCTCCCTCAATAGTGAAAATCAGACTGCCGTTACCGTCGATAACATAAATGCCGCTGGAGTTTGTAATATAAATATTACCGGCGTTGTCTACTGTAAAACCGCTTAAATAAAAGTATTCATCATTGGATTCTTCCTTCAGGAAAGTCAAGTCGATAGTTTTGATGGTTTCGCCGTTCCCGTTTATTACAGAAAGGCTGTATTCTTCATTTGATTCATATGTTGTGTTGTTATATGTATTAGTAATCTCAAGCATATACAGATTACCGCTGTTATCAATAGTTGCTCCCTGAACATATTTGTTTACTTGAATTGTTTCATTGGAAGAGCTGCTGGTTTCAGATAAAGTAATATCCTTTTTGAGACTGCCGTTAATATCCATAATAACAAGCTTTGCCGTACTTGACCAGCTGTAAATTTCCGTGCCGTTCTCATCGGTATCGGTGCTGTTATCGTCAATGGTTCCGTAAATATATATATTTTCGCCGTCGCTTTGTATAAAATTAATGTTTGTAAGCTCGACCGGGATTTCAAGCTCCTCGGCTTTGAATACATGGTCCTTTGAAGCAAGCGGCGGTTCCGCATCCCTGTTGCAGGCGGCAAGCGAAGCCGTCATGCAGAAAGCGGAAAATATGCATGCCATTCTTTTGATAATTGATTTTTTCATTGAATAACCCCCCGTAAAATATATATTATAGTGATTACACTAAATAATATCATATTATGCCACTTATGGAAATAAACTACCGGCTTTCATTTATATATACTGAAACACGGTTCTGAATAATTTCAGCCGCCTCTTCGGCTTTTTTCTGACCGGAAAAATAACTCGCCGTTTCTTCGGTGATTATTTTTGTCAGTTCCTGGTCATATCTTAAAGGAGTATTGACAGATTTAATAAAATCAAGAACCTTTTGGTTATCCTCGTCTGTGTTAACCCCTATTTCAATTGATTCGCTACCGAGCCAGTAGGTTCTTTCATAATCGACCTTTTCATCACCGTTCATATAAAAAGGTTTTTCCTTGGCTTTTTCCATCTGCATATCCATTGCTGAATTAATGACGGGGAACTGAAATTCAAGTTGATTCTGATATTCCGGTGTCAGGTAATACCTTAAGAACTCCCAGGCTCCCTGCGGGTTCTTCGCCTTGGACATTACAGCAAATTCATAATTGGAGCTGATAGAAGAACCGTTGCTGTCCGAACCGGGGAAACCGATGAACGTTACCGGTTCGCCGAACTGCCCTTTCTCCATTTCCCTGATTGCGCTGAAGCTGTTTAAATACGCCTGAGCAAGCAGTACTTCATCTGTCCTGTACTGCGTTTGTTCCTGCAAGTAGAAATCAGTGCCGGAGTTGTAATATGCTTCATAATCAATCATGCCGGGGAAGGTATTCGCATATTCGAGCAGGCTGATAAATTCAGGAGTGTCAAAGCTGCATTCGCCTGTTTCGGGGTTAATAAAATTATCAAGGGACATAGTAAGGGCATTGTCTAAAAAACCGGTCTGCGTCAGCATATTGAACATCTTTTTACCGGGATTAGCTTCGGCTACTTTTTTAAAATCATCCATATTCCAGCCGGGAGTATCCCCGACTGCCGATGATTTACCGGTTACAGTCTGAATATAAAATCCTGGAATCATGGAATACAGCTTGTCGTTAACCGAATAAGCCTCCAGAATATTAGGGAGGAAATCCTCGCGGCTTATTTCAGCGTCATCGTCAATAAAAGTATACAAATCAGCCAGAAGTCCCTTTGAAATATAATTGTTCACCGGCATTGTGGCATTCATAATAAGTATATCGGGGATATTTCCGGCAATTAAATCATTGTTCAGCCTTGTATTAGCGTCATTGTACCCGGCTTCCTCCATATAGGAGGTTACTTCAATCTGATATGAAAGATTTGTTTTGTTAAATTCAGCGGCACGGCTTCTGAGCTCGGGGTCAAGATACCAGCATGCGATTTTAACCAGCTTCTTATCAGGAACATCCTTTGGGTCAACCTTTGTCAGAATAGATATTATGGTATCCGGCTCCGAGGAACCGGCTGAAATAGAGCTGCTGGTTGATATAAAAGAAACTCCCCCTACCGATGACATGGACATACTTGTTATTATATCATTATTTCTGCGGGTTGTGCATATTATGCGTCCGTCGGGCAGAATAGTGGGATTTTGTATCATGTTTGTACTGAATCCTGATTTTAACCAGTCAACGACTGTAGTAAACGTATCGGTTTCAATATCATAACCGCTTAATGAGGTTTCAGTCACAGCTATTAAGTCATAACCGTTTTTTCCGTCTGTAATATCATTTAAAACTTTATTTGTTTCATATGTATTGCCGAAACCTTTTGACGCAATGTCAATTTCCTTAAAGAATGACATGCTTATATTTTCGTTGTTCTCAATCCTCCATGACGAACCGTAAGCAAAAATCCTTCCGTCTTCTGCACGGTTTAATTTACCTAAATACTCGCCGGAATTTCCCGACTGCTGTTCTCCTTCGATTGTAAACAGCATATTTCCGTTATTATCTAATACATAAATATCATTATCGCTCAGAACATAAATATTTCCTTCATTATCAACCGTGAATGAATAAATAAAAAAATTCTCGTTATTATCTTCATTCAAACCAGACAGGTCAATACTCTTTTCAGAATTACCGTCGCTGTTAAGCATGGTAAGACCGTATTTCCTGCTGGATTCATTTGTTCTCATGTTAAATATGTTTATTGTTTCGAGAAGCCATAAGCTGCCGTTACTGTCAATAACCGAACTGTTCACATATTTATTTTCACTTATTTCCCGCTCCTCATCGAAAGAACCGCCTGATTCCGAAACGGTGGCATCCTTGACAAGACTGCCGTCCATATCCATAATAATCAACTTTGATTTCGTTGTCAAGGTGGTGATTTCTTCGCCGTTTTCATCAGTTCCGGCGGGGGCTGATTCACTGACAGAGCCGTATACATAAATATTTTCGCCGTTGCTTTGCATAAATTCGATATTTGAAAGTTTTACCGGAATATCAAGCTCCTGCGCGCTGAATATATTCTCCTTTGAAGCTAAAGGGGGTTCAGTCTCCTTTTTACAGGCGGCAAGCGAAGCTGTAATGCCCACGGCAAGGAAAAAGTATGCAATCCTTTTGAGAACAATTCTTTTCATTAATTTGACCATCCTTTCCGGATGTTTTGTCCTGAAAGGACAAAACTCCTAAGTTTGAAAAATTCATTTTTCAAACTTTATCCTCCGTTAAATACACCGTACGGCGTTTTGATTTAATTACACCGTATATATTTTTTAATTTATCCTTTATTTTTCCTGCGATTTTTTTTCTTGCCTTTATAAGCCTGTATAGTAAATAAAGTATCGTTAAAACAGGTAAAATCAGCATAATAAGCATAACCGACAATAATAAAGCCGATTTGTTCTCAATAATCCTTGCTGCATTTTCCCAGTACGGATAAATAACAGCCTTAGTCCCTATAGTGCTTTTATCATAATTAATTATAATATCAAATATAGATTTTAAAGTATACCGGGAGGAATTTTCTATTATTGTTGTCTTGCTTTCGTCTGCGTTAATAGTTTCGGTAAAGATGTTATGACCGATTCCCTGAACGGGGTTAGGCAGACAAACCTCATAACAGGTGATTTTTATATCCGGGTTCATTTTAGCAGCGCTGCTGTACGGCATGAACATACGGGGTTTTTCTCCGTAAACCTCTTTTGAAGCCTCGTCGCCTTCGCCTTCAATAACACCCGCAATAAAATAACGGATTCCGTTTACTTTAACCGGCATGCCGTTTACATCGGAGCTTCCGAATAACTGCCACGCCAGGGCTTCGTCGATTACAATCCGGTCGCTCATTATATCAGAATCGCTGTAAAAGCTCCCTGATTTCAAGATGTAAGGATGGAACAGAAAAAAGTCGCCTCCGGTGAACACTGTTTCAGCTTCAGCGGATATTTTATCGCTTGCTGCATTTAACTTCCCGGTACCGCTGAAAGCGTCAATCCAAAGCCTTCCGTTCTGTATTTCGGTTCCGTCGGGTAGTCGTACCGAGCTTTTTTCAATTGAGTTTTCCGATAATCTTTTATCAATATTTATCCTGTTCATATAAATATCTTCAATCGATAACCCGTTTTCATTCGGAAGAAACAGAGAGGACTGAGTATATTTAACATCATCGCTTTGCCATCTTAACGCCATCTGCTGGGTTTCGAGAGTATCGGCAAGATTTTTCAGAATAAAAAGCAAAACTAAAAATATAATCAAAGATATTATATTAGCTATACCGGAGTAAACATATTTTCTTTTTATATTCAACAGTTGAAACAAGCTCCTTTCCGCAAGAGTTCCCGGATAACGTTTGCCGGAAATCCGGCTGCTTATAATTTATTATTAAATACCGGGGCGCTGCGCTCCGCACTGTTAATTTGTTAAAAAGTCAACGGCGCACCGGAGCGACATGCCCGATAATTATAATTTATGCTCAGTTCTGAGCCATTCTGACCTGCATACCCGATTCAATCGGTTTAGATGAAGTGATTATAACGAATTCATTTCCGTATAATCCTCCCGAAACGGCGGAGTATGTTCCGTCTGACGCAAGTACCTCAACATCGACTCTTTCGGCGATATACCTGTTGCCGAGCGGGCTGCTCTTTGCCACTACGGAAAGTACGAATTTACCGTTGTTGTCCTCTCTGACAGCACTGTTAGGTATTACACAGTCGTAATTCTGACCTTTGCCGCCCATAGCCACCTGCAAGTTCATACCCGGTTCCACATCTCCCGTAACGCTGAAAGTAACGGTTTTATTCCTTGTGGGGTCAGCCGTATCAGGTTTTATGGACTGTACCCTGGCGCTGGCTTCTCCGTACCAGAAATACTGGATTTCGGCTTCGTCGCCAACCTTTATTTTTTCAGCCTGTTCATTGGTGATGGTAATTTCCATGCTGTATCCAAGTTCCGTCATTTCAATGACGGCAAGCGGTTCCCCCGCAGCGGTTGACTGACCCGCGGTGCAGTTAAGCTGGCTTATAACCCCTCCTACGGGAGCTTTAACGGTTGCTCCGACAGTTTTCTCCTTAAGCCTTTGAATAAGCTCTTCCTGTTCTTTTATTTTTTCCTGCTTTGCTTCAAGCTCAAGAGCGGACACACCCGACGCTTCCATGTCAGTTTTTTGCTTTTCTGTCAGATTAACTTTTTTCTCTTCAAGAGAACGCTCTAATTCACGGATATTCATCTCAGCTTTATCTACAGTCAGGGATGCCTTTTCTTTCGCTTCAGCTTCGAGTTCCTCTGCTTTCTTAAGTTCCTCGTTTGCATCAACAAGCTCATACTTAATATCGTTTTGCTTGTCTTTCAGCTCTTTTTTAACCATATTCATGACATTTTTAAGATTTTCCGTTGCGCTGTCAAATGAGTTATTGCCTTTTTTCTGGGATGCAAGGGCGGTTCTGAGGGAAGCGGCGTGGCGGCTGGTTTCTCCTTGTTTGGATACTGCGTTGCTGTATTCGCTTCTGGCATATCTGAGTTCTATTTCAGCATTTGCTATACTTTTTTCAGCCGCAGAAGCTTCGTCTATTTTATCGTCCGCCCAGGCGGCAAAATAGGAAGCGCGTAAATTATTAAGCTCCGCTTCCTTTGTTTCAACCGATTTCCTTAATGCCGAAAGTGTGTCGTCCGTAACGCCATCCTTCACTTTTCCTTCTAAATCCACTACAGTGGCGTCGGTATCTTTTTTATATTTATCAGCGGCGGCAAGCCTTTTTTGCGCGGCGTCGACAAGCTGAAAGTTTTCGCCTTCCAGCTGCGAGTAATCATCGGCGTTGAATTCAAGCTGATAAGATACGGCATCCGCCTGTTTTGTAAGCTCGTTAACGGCATCATTTTTTTCATCGGTATTGCTTTTTGCCGTTTCATATTCATTTTCATAAACCGCAATATTTGAAAGTTCTTCCTTTGCTTTGACAATGTCCTCTTCATTATTTTTTATATCGAGGTAATCGAGCGCATAATCGCTGCCCGTTTGTTTCAGAATGGCAGTCTGATACTCAAGGTTTAAGGTGTCCAGAGTATCCTGAGCCGTTTTAAGCTCGGCGCTTTCGACATCCTCAAGGTTAAGCATAACCTGACCTTTTTCAACGGTATCCCCTATTTTTACAGCTACGCTTGATATTACGCGGCTTTCGTCAATTTTCACATCATAGGTTTCACTGGCTTCAATATTTCCGTTACCGCGGATTTGTTCGGAGATAGTGTCGCTTTTAGCGTACTGAGCCGCTACCTCGGGCAATGAATAATTCATAATGGTATTAGAGAAAAAAGTAAGCAAAAGCATTACTACCAGAAAAATAATAATAGCATTTTTCACCCATTCCCTTTTCTTTATAATCTTTTCGATGTCTGATTTTATGAGTTCAGTTCCCACATCTCCGATATAAAATTTTGTATTTTCTTTTCTCAGTTCGGAGTGGCTTGATCTGCCTTAAAACGTGTTGCTATTTATCATCAAATTGATAGCATTTCACAGGTTGTTTCTACTTATATGATTCCAAACGAATACGACAAACTGATG
>QMCD01001888.1_pt1 | contig 12203 bp, 9 predicted proteins | sample 1821841 | NCBI WGS metagenome assembly QMCD01 (sample SAMN01991225, study PRJNA193472) | Termite gut metagenome, whole genome shotgun sequencing project. | isolation source: worker | host: Macrotermes natalensis | reverse complement strand
AAATAGACTTACAAACACAAATGAATGAAGCTCAAACTAAAATATTAGAGATTCAAAATGAGATAAATAATTTTGTATAAGGAGGTGTTATACATTTGGCTGATAGTACTATAATTGATATGCAAAAAACTATATTAGATATTTATACTAATATAAATAAAATACAAGATACAATTAATAAATTAGAAGATTATATAAATTTAGTTGATGGCGGGTATGATTTTGCTACTCTACAAACTTATGAAGATGTTAATAATTTGCCGCGCCCCGGTGATAGTAATAATTTATACATACTGCCAGATGGTATTTATTTGTGGGATGAAACACTGCAAGATTATAAGCCTACTTCTTCCTCTGGTGGAGGCTCCGCTAGTGTGTATGAAGTATCAACTGAAGATGAAATGCTTGCTTTGAATGCTAAACAAGGTGATTTTGTAATACGTACAGATACTAATAGTACATATATACTGAAACAACTGCCAGCAGATGATATTGATAACTGGATTTATTTACCTACGTCTGCTGCTTCGGTTGAAAGCGTAAATGGATTCACTGGCGTAGTTCATCTTACTACAGATGATATACCAGAAGGGCCAAATAATAAATATCATAAAGATTCAGAAGATGAAAATAGTTATACAATACTTCCATTTACTTTAGATCCTAGTTATTGGCATGGTAGTACAGAATTTGAAGGATATTTTTGGGAAGCTGATATTTGGTTAGGTGGAATAACAGAAAATACAATTGCTGATTTAAAGTTTGAATTAAATAGTGGCATAAAAGCACATGAATTCGCTTTGTTCGCAAATGCTAAACCATTAACAGATGCAATAAAATTGTATGCGATAAATCACCCAGATGTAGAATTAAATGGTCAGGTTGTTATATTTAGATACGAAGGTGATGATACTGGCGTAATTACTACTAATATTAGTACAATGACACCTTCAGATATAGATACTCCTGTAATTCCACCAGAGCAAAGAGAGAGATATGGAGTTTCTTGGGATGATAATGAATCTTTACCAGCTTTAACTAGGATTAATGATGCGGTTGGATTAAATACTATAACTTTAATGCAAAAATATCCATTTAAAGATGCAACAATGGTAGAAATGGTATCAGAGAATCAAACACGTAATATGGTTCGTATACCAAGATTCTATATATCTAAAACAAAGACTGGAACTACTAATACAATAAGCATCTGCCAGACTAAATATGATAATTCTTATATAATTCATCCATCATTCTTAAAAGGTAATATACAATATACAGGAATGAATCCAGAAACAGATTATAATAATTATATATTTGTACATGAGATTGATGAACCTGAATTAGCTGGTATGGCAAGAGGTGATTTGCGCGCTGCATGTTTAGCAAAAGGTGCTGGATATAGCATGATGGATTTAGTAACATTTGATTGTTTAATCGATTTATATTTAATATTTTATGCTACTAGAGCTTCACAAAATAATCCTACTACAATGCTAGGAATTAAAAATATTGTTGGTAATAACTGGGGTATACCAGATGGGATAAATATAGATCCTGATGGAAATATATATGTTTCAACTAAAATAGATTCATATGCTGGCGCAACTTCTACAGGATATACTAAGGTTTCATATAAATTACCTGTTGGTACTGGTTATATTAAGACTATGGGTTATGATCAGAATTTACCTTTTGTATCACTACCTATTGATATAACAGCAACATCAAGTACACATTATTGCGGAGAATATAATAGAACAATTACAAATGATTGGTCTTATCCTATTTTTAAAGATAATGGAAATAATCTATTCGCAACATCTTTAGTGAATATTCCAATTCCAACAGCTACTAGCCGATTAATATTCCGGCAATATGCATCATGAGGTGATGAATAAGTGAGAACATACACAAGTACAAGCTATATAAGGCCGCAAGAATGGGATTTATATAGTTCAAAATTAGTTAAGTATCATAATTATAATATAGTCAGCCAGAAAGAAAAGAATGTGTTGGGTCAAGAAGTCGATTGTTTTGAATATTCTGTTGATGAATATACAAATGAAGAGTATTATTTGAAACAAATTGAAATATTATCTAATAAAGTTGAAGAATTACAAGAACAAATTTTAGGTGGTGATTAAATAATTGGATAATCAATTAAGCATAGGACAGATAGGGAGTTATAATGCAGCGGTGACAGCGGGTGTAGATTTAATGCCTCTTATATTTGATAATGCCAGTACTGTTATTTCTGAAATGACTGGTATAGAAATTAAATTAACACAACCATATATGTTAAGACATATTACAATATTTGGAAATGACGGGGATGCATATAAAATCAATAACTTCATTTTTGAGATTCATAATGGATCATTTTCAACTGCTATGTTTGGATGGACTGATTTTATAAAGGTGTATAGTATAGTTCCAATGCAAGACACTAGCGCACAAATATATTATGTAAGATAGAAAGGAGGATTTATATTGGTAAATCCCTTCTCAAGAAATCCTTGGACAGCAAGAAGGGAGTGGATAGATCCTTCTAGTGGAAATGGCCCTCCCAAACCAAAATTAGCCGCACCAGTTATTACAGTGATACAAGATACAGATAATAGCGCAAATATAGAAATTTTTTTCCCACTTATTCCAAATGCAGGACGCTACCAGGTTTATATAAATTCACAATTAGTAGGTAATACTTTTAGTAGTCCATTTCAATATGTTATACCTAAAAATGGTGATTTCTTAATAAATGTAAGAGCAATAGATCCAACCGGAAATTATGCTCCATCTCCATTTAGTAATACAGAAGAAGTAAATGTCACCCAGTACGAAACATATCTTGGTTTCGGATCAACATTTATACTTGCGAACATGCAAAAAATATTAATTAGTAATTGAGGTGAGTTAAAATAAGCAATCAAGTTGTAAGAATAGTTAACCTTCCCACTCTACCACTGGCTGATACAGATGTTATTGTTGCAGCAGATCCAAATATTTCAGATCAAAATAATGATACGGGAAAAATATCTGTTGGAGCATTAAAACAATATATAATAGATTCTGGTGGCGGTGGAGATGGCGGCGAAGGTGTTTGGGGACAAATAACCGGAACGCTATCAGATCAAACAGATTTAAATAACGCGCTTAATGATATAAAAGATGATATAACAGCATTAGAAGAAAAGGATACTGAAATTGATTCTGAAATTGAAGATATAAATGAAAAAATAACCGCTCTTGAGGATACAACTATATCTGTTGATGATGAAACAATAACTGGTGATGGAACGGAAGAAACTCCATTAGAAGTTAAATTATCAGTAGATCAATATAATCTTCTATCTATAAGTACCGGGTTATATGTTGCTGATAAAATTTTAGTTTTTGATCATGAGCCAACTGCGGCAGAACTTTCAGCAATTCCAGATGGAAGTATTATAATTCGTAGTGATATAGATCCTAATGAAGGACAGAGTGCAACTCCTACTGATGGCATACCTCCTATTTCAGCATATAAACAAAATACAGCCTATAAAAAGGATTATATTATTATGTCAGGAACTAAAATGTATGCAACTCTTAAAGATTTTACATCAAATAATACAGCAACAAATATTCCAGATGCACTTGCGGCTGATATAACTGCTGGTAATATTGTAGAGATTAGCGGAGGTTCAGGCGATACAGTAAACTATGATAACAAAGAATTTACATATGATGGAAGTACAAATGTATTTGAATTACTTGCTACTCCTAAGTTTATTTTCTTTGTTAATATAAATTCTATCGATCATATTTCTTCTGCTGATTATACTATAATAGGTAATCAGTTAACAATAAATAGCGCATTAATAAACGGAGATAAAATAGAAACTACATACGTTTATTAGTTTAGAGGTGATAAATTAAATGGCTGATATTCCAAAGCTTTATGTTGATGGAGAAAATAAAAACATAAAAGATAGGACTATTATATTAAGAGGTTATATAAGTACAACAGATCCGATCTTAGCAAATCCAGATATACCAGAAAAATGTAGATGGTATCAACCAGCATCAGTATTAGATATACCAGACAAATCATTTCCATGGAGCGTAAAAGTTAGGTCTAATGACGCATGGATAGATGGGCCAACTTATACTCCAATTGACTTAGATTTATGGATAAATATTGATAAGAATTATATTGATTATAGATGGATCAATGGGGAATGGAAAGATATAATTGATAGTTCAAATCTGGGAGATTATGCAAGCGCTTCTGATATTGATGAATTAAATACAACTTTAGAGAATGACTATGCTACAAAAGATGCTGTTAATGACTTATTAGCTGAATATAATAGATCTATAATAAATAACTATGCTACTATAACATCAGTTAATCAATTGTCTGAAACATTAGGAACTGACTATGCAACTAAAGATGCAGTTAATTCTACTTTAATAGATATGAATACATCTATAGTAAATACTTATGCTACAAAAACATCGGTTGATTTATTAAGTTCATCATTAGATAATTATGCAACTAAAGAATTATTTGATTTACATAAAGATACAGATGTATTTAGATGGAATGATGCATATAATATGCAAAAAGATATGATAATTGGTGATGCAGGTTCAGTTGGACTAATGCCTAATTATGCAGCATTAGTAATTGATACAGTTTCTACTTATACAAGCACTGATCAAGCTGGTGGGCTTATGAGTGTTTCTTTAATAAATGGTGAAACTGGATATATAATAATATCAATCAATGGAACTACAGTATATTCTAGTGAAGGTTTACCGCCAAGTATTAATATAACTAAATATTTTTGGTTAAAACAAAATGAAACCTTAACAGCAAGCATTGCGGCTCCAATTGTTTATGTTCCATTTATTGATGATCCTGAATCTATATTTCATATAATGGAAACATCTTTGGCTAATACTCAAGCACAAGTACAGCAATTACAAATACAAATGACAAAAATTATAACTGGTAATTTAGATACTATTTTAGATACAACGTCAACAATAGATATTGAAACACAAAGTTCATCTGGTGGGTTTACTGTTACTAATCCATTAGGTGGTCAAATAATAGGAACTGCTGGTACATATTTATTGGTTGGTACAGGCCGCATATGGGTTGGAGATAATCTTGTGTTTGATAATATGGGTGTTTCTGTTGGAGTAAACTCTAAGTCTTATGTACAAGATGTAAGACAAGGTGATATTATAACATCAGAAGCTATGACGTCATTAACATATACAGACTATATAGCTAAGCCATCATAACAAGGAGGTGAAATATGGCAGACTTTAAAATGTATAAATCAGAGTATATAGATACAATAGAAGAACAAATGCAAGATATTGTAGATGGTGCAACTGTATTATATACGCAAGACACTCTACTTACATTAAATTTCGATTTAAGTAATGATACTACTATTGTTCCAAAGAGTGATTTTAATGGTTTTAATGCTTTTCAACCAAGGAAAACACTCATAAAGGATAAAGCCGGGACACTAGGTATGTATTTAAGAGATCAAGATAATGATAATATAGTCGTAGCAACTATAACTACTTCTATAGCAATCAACCAGAGTAAGATATATTCTGACGTCGGCACTCATGCTGATTTACCATTAACTATTTCTGATGCAACTACAAAATTTGGTGAAGCACCAACCGTGGGAGGATCTGTTTCTGTTCTGGCCGATGAGACTATGAATGGAGAAAGAATAAATTGGACAATAGTATCTATAGATGGCGATGGTAATATTACATGGGGCAATCCAGTCGAAGTCAATTCGGGCAATTATCAATCACAATCAACTGTGGAAATGGCAGGTAAATTACTTACCGGATCTGGTGCAGGTGGAAGTTTTGGTACGCCTATATCTGTTTCTACTTCTGTGGCGGCAAATACTAGCATACCAAATAATAATGCCGTATATATTGCATTAGCCAATAAACAAAATAATATCGGTACTAACAATACTTCAAATGCTGTATTTTTAACTCAACCTGCTAATTCAGATAGTATTAATAAAGTAGCTATTGATTCATTAATAGGATATGATTTATCCGGATCTATTTCAATCGTTACGGGTAAAAAATATGATGGAAAACAAGTATATATACAGCGAGTTAATTTTACAACTGCTGAAGATGGTGCAACAAAGATAGTTAAATTCCCTGCTCAATGTTCAGGCATAGTGCCAGGATCATTACAGGGTGAAATAACAACAGATATTGGACAAAAATTACCATTACAATATATACAACCAGAACCAAATGTAGAAGTTTTAACATTAATGCTTACTGTAATAAATAAGTACATAATAAGCAATATTAGTATAAGCGGTGATAATACAATTAATTTAAGTATAACTACAATTGGTTTTAGTAATCTACCAGGAGTAGCATTGATTGAGTATACTATATAATACGAGGTGAATAATGAGCAATATATTTGCTAAAGTAAATGGATCTATTGTATCTTTGGGCAAAGCTCCTGTTGCTGATCATGCGCAATTAACAGATTTAGATTTTGATAGCAGTGGTCACAGCGGTTTTGCATCAACGACACAATTAGATACAGAAGTTACAAATAGGGAAAATGCTGATACTGAACTTCAAGAAGCTATAGATGATGTTGCATCTGATATCGAAATTATGGCAGAAGAAGTTGATACAATAGCTGAATCATTAGCTGATTTTGCTAATAAAAAAGAACATGTACTTCAAGATACCACTACCCAAACAATTGATTTTCCAGATTTATTCTCTAGTATTTCTGGTGTAGTTGATAAAGTTCTCTCTTTAGGAATACAAGCAGATGCAAATGGAGAATTAACTTTTATTACAAGTGAAGGTATGAGTAGCGCCGAAGTAACTAAATTTACTTATAATTTAGAAACTAGAAACTTAGTAATAACAGATAGTGATGATGCTGAATTTACAGTAGTGCTCCCACAGATAACAGAAACTAATGACGGTTTAATGACAACCGCCGACTATAAACTGCTTAAAGACTTAGAAACTATAGTAGAAAGCATATCTACAGGTGGTATATGGAGACATACATTTAGTACATATGCCGAAATGGAAACTGCTTACCCAGGCCTTGATGTGTCTGCTACTAATTGGCTTATAAATGACTTTGTTTTTGTTCTGGCCGATGAAAATCGTGATGCAGAAGTAAAACCTGAAACTTCATATATCGTTCAAGTAAATGAAGAAGTAAAAACATTAGCATTCCGTAAGTTAGAAGATATTCCAATACAGACTGCTACAAATACATCTACTGGTGTTGTAAAGGGAGTAGCTACCGGGGACGGTAAAATATATGTAGAATCTGATGGCAGTATGTCTTTGATAGGTTACGATGATCTAGTAGAAGATATAGATGATAAAATAGATGTTATAACAGATCCAGTAGAGGGAAATTTTGTTATACAAACTTCTGATGGACAATTAGAAGATGCAGACGCCAAACCTGGTGATTTTGCAAAAGCTGCAAATACAGTAGTTTCTCAATTGGTGCAAGTAAATGAGAATATTCCTCTGGCTGATTTGCAAGCAGAAATAGATAAATTACCTAAAAATCTAATGACTAATGTTATTTTTAATGTAGAACCAGGCACAATTACAACCCCAATTAAAATACATGAATTTACTGGAAATGGAAAATTATCTATATTTGCGGCATCGGATGCAATATCAAATACTCATAATATAAATAGTTTAGAAATATATAATAATACAAACTATTCCATATTAATTCAAGGTTTTAATATAACTGGCGCGGACGATACTGGTAATTCATTAAATATAATAGATAGTACATGTGCTAATATAAATCTTAACTATATAAGCATAACAATTTCTAATTCTTCTGGGCGATGTGCATATGTGGCTTCATCTAATGTAAAGTTTGAATCTTGTATTTTTTCAAACTCTGGTTCAGCCATAGCGGCAGATTTAGGTGCGAATATTTTAGCTATAAATTGTAGTGGAACCAATAATGAAGTAGCATATTCTGCTGTATCTGGTGGAGTTATTCACTTAGGACAAAATAATTCTATTGAAGGAACAATACAAGAATATTTAACATCTGATAGTGGAATTATAATTGATGATGAAGGTATAATTTATCCCGATCAAGTAGATTTGATAAATAATTTAACAACTAATGAATCAGGAAAAGGTGCACTAGATGCTTATCAGGGTTATTTATTACAGATGGGGAAAACACCACTGAACTATGCTACTGCAAGCAATCCTATGCCATCTACAGGAAATCCAATATGGGTTAAGGTTGCATCATTACCCGTTGCTAATCTACCCAATAATGGAGCTGCTACACATGTATTTGGAACATTTATAGTATCCAATCCAGTAACCAATTCTACAGATCAAATTGCTGGTAGACATGGAGTATTGGCAGTAGATGCTTATATAGCACCTACTTTTATTAATGGCATATATTTTAGATGGCTTACAAATTCTGGGTTTGATGTAACGGATTTTGCCTTGTTGTATAATAATACAGAAGAAGGTATATCTATATGGGTTAGAGTACCACCTGATTATCGTAGTATTACTTTCGCTGTGTTATCTCAAGGAACTAGTAATCCTGCGGCAGCTAATCCTAATCAAACTCGTATAAAACTATGGGATATGATACCTATAAGTACCACTGGACAAGCTGATCTTCCTGATGGATATACAACAGTCTTTTCAATTCAAGCCGACATAGGAATGACACCATTTAGATTTACACGTGCATTAAATTCAACGTCTTCTGATATATGGTATGAGATGGCACTTTTTGATACCAGCGTAGCTTTGTCTGCTGGATATTATGAAGGCCTGTTTGACGTAAGCTATATCCAAACCGCGAATAATTCGCCCTATTTAGGTGCTGTAGGAAGACTTTATGTAAACTTTTACAAGTCGAACGCAAACGCAGTAAGTAGGGTTGTGTTTAAGTGGGAAGTGGTGTCTGGGCTTAATACTGACGACTTCGTTTTAGAGTATATAGACGCGTCTTCATTAAGAATTAGAACAAAAGTCGCTGGTAATTATTCTGCTATTGTGCTTACCGATGTTTCCACACCAGACGTTGTAACCGGTGCAACACCTAAAAAGACATATGTTTGGAAAACATATGAGGGCACGCCACCACAAGTTACTTCCGTTCCAACACCCGGCTACACCCAGGTTGTCTCAACACGCGCGGACATTGGGATGATGCCTCTTAGATATAGCGTAGCATATACAAGTGTAGTCCCAACAAACCAATGGTGTAAGATGGCGTCCATATCAGAATCATCGGCCAATTTTCGTGATGAGGCAATTTTCCGTGTTTACAAAAGCAGTGCCATTCAACAAATAGGTGGAGGGACACTGCATATATTTGGCGTGAATACAGCCCTTTCTCCTACAATTGTGTGGGATTATATGTACGGGCTGAACCTTGCAGACTTTGTGCTTGCGCATGAACGCGTCAATGGAGTTTTGACTATGGAACTCTATGGCCGATTGACTGGTCAATATGAGAAACTGATAGTTGAGGATTTATCCTCGGCAGACAACTCCACCAGAGTTATTGGAACGTGGACGATGTATCCTACTGCAACTGCTATCGCAGCAATCCCATCAAACTTTACACAGATAGTGTCTACGCGCGCCGACATCGGCATGGTGCCGTTGCGTTACAGCAAGGTTTTAGCAAGTAGCACAACGTCAACCACGAACCCAGCCTTGTATGAAATTGCCTCCATTTCGTTTCCTCAAGGAGACCAGAGTACCACAATAACTTATTTAGTTCAACGAACACAATTAACCGAGGCAAGGCGTCTGCAAGAGGGGTGTTTGACGATTTCAATTCGCACATACCCATCTGCTGCTCCAACAATAGCATTCGAATGGCTGTCCGTGTCCGGATTCGATCCATCTAATTTTATTTTAGCTTACGACAATGCTGTCCGCACTTTTGAGTTGTGGTTCAAAACAAGTGTCGCTTATGATGAGGTTATATTCCAAGCGCTTAGTCCTACCGATACTGTGGTCGACATGGATGCTCTTTGGGACATAGTTTCTCGTCCTGTACAGTCTACAATTTCTTCCAATTATACTCAAGTCGTCTCCACCCTCGCCCAGACGCAGCATCCTACGTTTACTAATGAGAATTTCATTGTTAATAACACGATGTCAATCAGAACCAATGGGAACGGCCCGTTCACGAACAATACATATACGGCTGACGCATGGCAAAAGGAGGCTAATAACGGCACTACTGTTACATTAACTGATAACGGAATGGTGCTTGATAGCACATCCAGCAATGTTAACTGGGTAAGGCAGTGGTTGCCGATAGAACTTGTGCGAAAACTGTGGGGCAAGCAGGTAACTTTATCCGCCAAAATCAACGCCATGACCGATACAGGCGTGTTTTTGATTGCTATGTCTGCAACTATTACGGGAGGCACCTCAAATGGGTTTTTTGGTGCCTTGCGTTTTAGTGTAGCGCAAATCCCTCCCGACGGAATTGTTATGAGTACATTTACATTGCCAGTCACAGGATATCAAGACGCAACCATGCGCTGCATCATTGCTGCCGAGAGTGGAGCCACAATAACCATTGAGGCAGTTAAACTGGAACTTGGCAACACATCAACATTAGTTAATGATTTGCCTCCGAACTATAACGCTGAATACCTCCGCACAACCGGATTAACTCCAGCCCAATCTAACACAGACCTTTTTGACAATAGTGGATTAACCATCAATCAGCAAGGGCTTTTGACATATACGACAAATGGCTATACAGTAGATAGATGGCGCAGCACATGGGGAACTGTAACGCATTCTGAAAATGTGCTTAAAATAACTGGGACGACAACTACCACCGGGTATTACACTTCATTTGAACAGTATATACCCACGGAACTCGAGAGGCGATTGCGGGGTAAAACCGTAACATTTAGCGCGAGGATATTAACAGAAGGCATAAAGTCACTGACGTACACATTGCCTACTACCGATATGGCAATAAATATTGGCAGCGATGTATTTTCATCCGAACAACCTTATAGATTACAGCTCTATAAAGGGGATGCTGGGAGCCTTCTTAGTTTTAGAGTAGTAAGTGCACGCTCGGCAGCGTCAGGAGATGAAGTAAATCTTGATAAATCACAGGGTAAGGTATTCAAACTAGAGATAGGAAGTGTGTCCACTCTTGCGAATGATGCTCCTGTGGATTATGGGGTAGAGTTTATGAAATGCCAAAGGTATATGCAGGCAATTACTGCATGGGCATATATTAGAGCTACTACTGTAACTGCAAATTCACTAAGATTTTTTGTTCCTACACCAACTACGCTTAATAAAATTCCTACATTTTCAGGCGTACCTTTTCAGGTTATTAATTTAGCTGGAGCAACGCAGGATGGATTTACGGTCACAAGTATATTTAATACAGGCAATGGTCTTGATATATTACTTGCAAAAAATGCACATGGTCTGGCTGATGCATCTATTGTATGACATAAAATAGTGATGCATAGCAATGACATTAAGATGTTATATTTGCTCATAGTAGTTTTTTGCCTTTTTGCATATAACAAATATATATAAGTTAACTGATAAATCGTATAATAAGTAGATAATAAAATCTGAAAAATACTCTATAAATAGATATACAAATAAGCTCCCTGCATTTGTTCTATACAGGGAGCCTTATTATACAATCTTAATATCAACCTCTGCTTTTCATACTGTCCTCATCCGGATTTATCTTATTGAGAGCAGCTTTCACTTCTTTTTCGCTAATGATAGCGGGATAGGAACTATTGCTTTTATCCTTTCTGGCTTCCTCATAAGCTACAAAATCCTGTGGCGACTTTACTATTTCATTCTTTTTCATGACTGATGGTAGATTTAATTAAACATATATACTAAACACGACCACAATAATTTATGTTCAGTAGAGACAGTAAAAAAGGCGGGTGACTTATCATAAATCACCCGCCTTTGTCATCCGAACTGTGTTTAATTCTATTTACAAGATGACGCTTAAATTCGCTCTGTTTTCATACGTAAATAAATTATAGTTTATAGTCCCTAAATAGGACTTTTAGTTATTAAATCATTATTTCAGGCAAAACAAGAGAGAGCACTTATCG
>QMCD01003191.1_pt3 | contig 12206 bp, 11 predicted proteins | sample 1821841 | NCBI WGS metagenome assembly QMCD01 (sample SAMN01991225, study PRJNA193472) | Termite gut metagenome, whole genome shotgun sequencing project. | isolation source: worker | host: Macrotermes natalensis | reverse complement strand
GATTTTCAGGTAGTTATAAAAATTACACCCGTTTTTACACCCAAAAAGTGTGAGGCGGGTGTTTCCTTTGGGTGTACAGATAATGATAGCCACCTGTACATGGGGTTTGTATCCATAACTCAACTATGATACCACCACACTTTGAAATACGACAGCCGCCGGATTGGATGTCCGGCGGCTGTCGTGTTTGATCGTATTTATCAGATAGATATATCGAGGATTTCGAAGCAGACCGTACCGGCCGGTACGGTAACGTTCACCTTGTCGCCTTTCTTGCAGCCAAGAAGAGCCTTGGCTATGGGGGTGCCTGTCGAGAGTTTGCCCTCTTTGAGGTTGGCCTCGCTTTCCGACACGAGGGTATATTCCACCTCCTTGTGCGTGGTGTGGTTCATAAGGCGCACCTTGTTCAATATCTGTACTTTGTCGGTGTCAATGCGCGATTCGTCCAATATACGTGCGCCGGCAAGAGTGGCCTCCATGTTGGCGATGCGTATTTCGAGCATGGACTGAGCCTCTTTTGCCGCGTCGTATTCGGCATTTTCCGAAAGGTCGCCTTTGTCGCGTGCTTCCGCAATGGCTGCTGCTGCTGCGGGACGTTCTACGGCGCGCAACTGTTCGAGCTCCTCTTTGAGTTTGTTGTACCCTTCGCGGGTAAGATAAATAATATCGGCCATAATGTTATAGTCTTCTAAAAGAAAAGAAAGAATTCCGCATCGACGGAACCCTCCCTTTTGAACATTGCAAAGGTAGCTATTAAATCCGAAAAGGCAAATTTTTCGCGGTTTATTTGAGCCGAGACGGTAATGACGCCATAAATTCATATATTTGTACTTTATAGCCTGTCCGAAAAAACACTAAGCCGTTTATGCTTTATTCGGGTTTTATAAATCTGACGCTTCCGAAGCTCACCACGCTACTGTTGGTGTGCTATATATTTATAGTGGTTACCACGATAGTGGTCATCATCCATGACAGGCGCGACCCCGTGAAGGCCCTCGCGTGGATAATGCTGGTCACGCTGATGCCGATAGTTGGGCTTATTACATATATCCTATTTGGGCGCTACTACCGCAAGGAGAAGATGTTCAACCGCAAGGGGGTCGAAGACCTTCACCAGATAGAGAGCCTGTGCAACGAGCAGTTGCAGGAGTTGTTCGACCCCGAAATACAGAAGCTCGACACGGTAGCCGCCAACAGGGAGATAATCACCCTGCTGCTAAACAACAACAAGTCGCCGATAACGGCGCGCAACAAGGTCAGGGTACTCAACAACGGCGACGCCAAATTCCCCGAACTGTTCGACGCCATACGTGCCGCCACGGAGTCGATACACCTCGAATACTACATATTCGAACGCGACGACATAGGCAGGGAATTGATAGGCTTGCTGGAGCAGAAGGCTGCCGAAGGGGTGGAGGTGCGCGTGATATACGACGATGTGGGCAGCTGGGGTTTCAAGCGCCGGCACGCCAAGGCGCTGCGCCGTTCGGGCATAGAGGCCTACCCTTTCATGCCTGTTGCCCTGCCGTGGTTCACGAGCCGCATGAACTACCGTAACCACCGCAAAATAGCTGTAATAGACGGCCGCATAGGGTTCACGGGAGGGATAAATATCGCCGACAGGTATATCCACGGCACGAAATTCGGCCCTTGGCGCGATACGCACCTGCGCATCGAGGGCGACGCAGTGAATATGCTCCAAGCCATATTTACGGCAGATTGGTACTTTGTCAGCGACAAGCAGGAGCTAACCGGGCAGAAGTATTTCCCTAAAACCAAAATACGCACTCAATCGCCGATACAGATAGCATCTTCGGGTCCGGACTCCGACTGGGCATCCATCATGCAGGCCTACTTCGCGGCGATAAACAAGGCGCGCAAGTCGATATACATTGCAAGCCCCTACTTCCTGCCCAACCAGTCGATATTGACGGCACTCAAAGTGGCGGCACTCAGCGGTATAGACGTCCGGATAATATTGCCGTACCGTTCCGACAGCAAGCTCGTGTACTGGGCGTCGCGCTCCTACATAAGCGAACTGCTCGACGCGGGCATAAAGGTGTATTTCTACTGCCGCGGGTTCAACCACTCCAAATTCATAATCATCGACAATGTATTCTGCTCGGTGGGCTCGGCGAATATGGACTACCGCAGTTTTGAGGACAACTTCGAGGTGTCGGCAGTGATGTATGACCCGCGTATTGCCGAAGAGCTTACCGGCTACTTCATGCAGGATATCGATAACAGCGTCATTATCACCCCCGATTCATGGGATAACCGCTCGAACCTCCATGCGGCCTACGAATCTATCGCCCGACTGTTCAGCCCATTGCTGTAAGTATCGCTTCGATTCTCTCTTCGTCGTAAACGAGCATCCCGCTTACGATCAGCGACGCTATCCCGTGGACTAAAAACCATGCTTGGGTTGCTGTACTCATGAGGGCCGCGTCCGACAGGCCGGAGCAGCATTCATCCTGTTTCATGGTCTCGAGCATACTTTGTTCTGGGACTACATCGGTCATTTTAAGCCCCAAGATGTTATCTACATAAATGGATTTGAACAGGACAGGTTCAGTATGGGCGGCACAAATATACCCCAAACCATAATCGAGGAAAGGATTTCCTGTTTTTTTATAGCTTCCGATCATTTCGCTCAGACAGGCTATCATTTTTGCAATAACATCCTGCTTCAGGTCATCCATATTCTTGTAAACCCAATAAACAGGCTGGGTCGAACAAGCTATTTTTTTAGCGATATTTCGCGCTGAAAGAGCCGCAAACCCCTCCTTGCGAACGATATCGAATGCGGAGTCGATGATTATCTCTTTGGTAATGGTGGTGGCCTTAGGCATTGTTGCTATCTGTTATGGCTTGTAATTGTGTTATATACGATCTCATTGAAACGTTCCGCATTATCCATATTGGCGCAGTGCCCTGCGTCCTCTATGATGTAAAACGTGCTTTGCGGCTCTTCCGTATGCCATGACATTGCCATTTGCTTTGCCAGATCTATATCTTTTTCACCCGACAATATCAGAAGTGGATAGTTGCGGGCAGGGGTAGGGCGCTCCTTTGTAAGTTTCCCCAATCCCGACATTACAGAAAATGACTTTCTTGTGAACCCTTGCGCACTTTCGTAGAACTTTATCTGCTCTGCTTTTTTAACTACCGACACGGAACCCACATGCCGCCTGAATGCGTCCATCGAGAAAATAACCCTGACCATCCAACCGAGCATCTCTTTACGCTGCGACTTTGCCATATCTTTATCGACACGGTTAATTGTATACCCACCCAAACAGGTTAGTGACAGTGTTTTGTCGCTGTGTAGCAAAGCAAAATACTGGGCTATTAGCGAACCCATCGAAACGCCTACAAGGTGCATGGCGTCGATATCCTCCGCGCGCATCACTTCCCGGATATGCTCAATGGAGCTGTCTATTTTTTGTTTCGGGTTGCTGACTTTCGACGCTCCTATCGTTATTACCCGAAATTCCCGTGCGAAAAAATCGACCTGCCGATAAAAGCATGTATGGTCGCTGAATGCGGGGTGAAGGAATAGAACAGCCGGTTTCTCCTGTTCACCACTTGTGTAATAGTGAATAATGTTCCCTTCCGAAAGTATTGTTTTATGTTCTACGATACTTTCAGGCTCGAAGTTTAAAAGTCCCTCTTTTTTCATTTGTTCCGTATCCGATTTAAATTTATGTTGTTCGACGGTGTAGTGTGCTTTAACACCTCCGGCGCAAATTATGAGCGTAATCAAGATTGTTGATAATGCATATTTTTTATTCATAAGTATTTATGTGGTATAACCTATGTAATATAACACATGTTATGGTTGCAAATATAAGTACTTATTTCGAATAGACAAGAAGAACAGGAAATAATTTGGAAATTTTAGACTTTGGGGGGTTGACAAAATAATTACCGTCGGCTTTAGCCGACGGTAATGAACAATGGCCGTTGGTCGCATTGTAGTGATGCAGTGTCATTGGAGTGGATTGCTCCGTTATTGCGAGCCGCTTGTGGTGAAGCAATCCAATACATCCATAAGATCTAATATTTTCAACAGCTAACTCGCATTTTCAATCAACTCCAAAGCCTTTTCAAGTAGCTCGTCGCGGCCCTGCGCAATGCCATCAACGGGCGGTTTTACCAAATGATCGGCGTAGCGCCGTGCGATGTGAGGTAGTTGTTGGCGGAGGCGAAGTGGTTGTTGCCGAAGAATCCGCTGTGGACGGAGAATGGCGAGGGGTGGGGGCTTTTGAGTACACAGTTTTGTGAGGCATCGACCATTGCGCCCTTTTTCTGGGCGTAGTTGCCCCAAAGCATATATACAACGCCTGTTTTGTGCCTGTTTATGGCGGCCACTACCGCGTCGGTGAACTGCTCCCAGCCGTGGCCGGCATGCGAGGCGGCTTCGTGCGCCCTCACGGTGAGTACGGCGTTGAGGAGGAGTACTCCCTGTTCGGCCCAACGGTCGAGGTTGCCACTGTTGGGTATCGGTGTGCCGAGCTCGGCCTGTATCTCCTGAAATATATTCTTTAGCGACGGCGGAAATGGTATGCCGTCGTTCACGGAGAAGCAGAGCCCGTTGGCCTGACCGTCGCCGTGGTATGGGTCTTGTCCGATTATCACGACCTTGAGACTGTCGAGCGGGCACTTGTCGAAGGCGCGGAATATGTTCCTGCCTGAGGGGAATATCTTACGCGAGGCATACTCCCCGCGCACAAAATCGACCAATTCGGTAAAGTAAGGCTTGCCGAACTCATCATTAAGTATCGCTTTCCACTCTTCGGATATTTTTACATCCATGTTCTTTTTAATTGAAAATTGAAAATGCAATGACGGTAAAATCGAGATGTTTCGACTGTGCCTTCGGCTCCTCTCAACATGACAAACGGATGTCATCCGAAGCGGGCTTTAGCGAGTCGAGGGATCTCCTGTTGATTACTTCAGGTCATATAGTTCGATTATGCCGGCGAGTTTGCCGTCGGGGGCGGTAACAAGGAGCGAATGTATCTTGTGGTTCTGCATGAGCTCTTCGGCATCGGTAACGCGGTCGTCCTCGGATATCTTTTTCGGGGTACGGGTCATGATCTCTTCCACGGCCGTATCGAAGAATCGGTCGCGGTATTTGAGCATGGCACGCCTTACGTCGCCGTCGGTTACAAGCCCCTTTATCTCGCCATCCTCCGTTACTACTGCCACACCCATGCGGGCGTTGCTTATGGCTATTATCACGTCGCCGAGCTTCATGCGTGGCGATACCGTCGGCAGGTTGTCGCGGCGCATCACGTCGCGTACCTTGGTGAGCAGGCGCCGTCCCAGCGAGCCTCCCGGGTGAAAGCGGGCAAAATCTTCAGCCTTGAAATCGCGTGCGTGCATGAGTGCCACAGCGAGGGCATCGCCCATTGCCAGCATGGCCGTGGTCGACGATGTGGGTGCAAGGCTCAGTGGGCACGCCTCGTGCTTTACGGCCGAGTTGAGGTGGAATGCCGAGTTGCGGGCGAGAGTCGAGGAGGGGTTGCCTGTTATGGATATTATGACGTTGCCGTTGTTTTGCAGGAAAGGTATCAGCTTCAGCACCTCATCGGTCTGGCCGGAGGTAGATAGTGCCAGCACTGTGTCGCCCCTCTCTATCATGCCCAAGTCACCGTGGTAGGCCTCCCCCGGGTGGAGGAAGAACGACGATGTACCCGTGCTTGCAAGCGTTGCAGCTATCTTGCGCCCTATAAGCCCCGACTTGCCCATGCCGGTTACGATGACCTTGCCGCGGCATGCGATTATGGCCTCTACGGCTCTCTCGAAGTCATCCGTGAGTTGCTCCGCGAGCCCTGCGATAGCCTCCGATTCGGCTCTGAACGTATTCAGCGCGCTTTCCCTTATTTCGTTCATAGCAATGATTTTATCGTTTTCTCAAGGTCGGACAGGTAGAGCGAGTTTGCGGCGTCGCTCATCGACTCGTCGGCGCGGGGGTGAACCTCGAAGAAGAAGCCGTTGGCGCCGAAAGCCTTTGCCGCAAGTGCCATTGGCGGTACGAATTCGCGGTTGCCGCCCGTGATGCCGTTCCCTGCCCCCGGGCGTTGCACCGAGTGGGTGCAGTCCATTATCACATGAGGGGTTATACCGAGCATGTCGGGGATGTTGCGGAAATCGACTATCAGGTTGTTGTAGCCGAACATGTTGCCACGTTCGGTAAGCCATACGCTGTCGTTGCCGCTTTCGCGCACCTTCTGTACGGGGTAGGCCATATCTCTACCCGAAAGGAACTGTGCCTTCTTGATATTTACCGTTTTGCCTGTCTTTGCCGCGGCGATGAGCAGATCGGTCTGGCGGCAGAGGAATGCGGGTATCTGTATCACATCGACCACCTCTCCCACAGGTGCGGCCTGATATGCCTCGTGTATGTCGGTGAGTATCCGCAGTCCGTATTTCGACTTCACGTCGCCGAGCATCTGCAACCCCCTCTCCATGCCTGGCCCGCGGAACGAACTTATTGAGGTGCGGTTGGCCTTGTCGAACGAGGCTTTGAAAATGATGTCGGTACCGAGCGACTTGTTGAGCCTAACGAGCTCCTTGGCCACTGTGTCCAACAGCTCTGCGCTCTCTATGACGCACGGCCCGGCGATGAATATTTGGTTTTTCGGTTCAGTCATGATCTATCTATTTCGCGTAAAGTTAGGAAAATAATTATGAATTACGGCCCCACCGTATATACTATAAGGTATTTGCCGCCGTATGGTAAAAGGCTGAGCGAATATTCCTGCCATGTGCCTCTGCGGGAGAGTATCGCGCCCGTTATTTTGCCTCCGTCGATATCCGTCGAGGTTATCCTGATATCGCGCAGCAGGTCGAGCTCCCTGCGGTCCGAATATTTGTAAAGCGCCTCTTTCGCGCACCACACCGCACATTTGAAAAGCGGGTGGCCGCTTTCGGACAGTGCCGATTCCGTTGGCGATATAAATCGGCTGGCCGCCCTGTCGAAGTTGCGGCCTGTGCTCTCCATATCTATCGCACAGCGCCTGCCGGAGAATATCACTACAGCCAATTTGTCGGTGTGAGTTACTCCGATGTGGTGTTCTGTCCCGCACGTGGCTGTCGTCCTCCCGCTGCCAGTGATTACCGGAGCACCTGTTTCGTTATATGTTATCGATACTGTGTTGCCGAGCCTCTCCCTCACTGCGGCGCGCCATGCCGCAGATTCTGCGCGCCGGCGAGCAGACCCGAGAGTATTTATATAGGCCTCGTCTTCAGTGCATAACAGACCTCGGTAACTCTCCTCATCTTCGATCGGGACTACCGCAATCTCCGCACCTGCAACAATGATAGTGTCCCGCATCATAGCCTTACTTTCGGAGCAGTTCGACCTTGACTTTGTCGATGCGGCGCCCCTCCATTGCCTTCACGGTAAACTTCACGCCGTGGGCGGTGATCGATTCGCCGGGTTTCAGGAAGTTGCGCTTTATTTCGAGCATCAGTCCGGCGACGGTCTCGGCCTCGCCCCTTATGTCGTCGAATGCGTTGCTCTCCATATCGGCAACTTCGAGAAAGTCGCCTATGTGGGTTTTGCCGTCGAACACATAGGTATTCTCACCCGTGCGAACGTAGAAATCCCGTTCCTTGTCGCTCTCGTCGGTTATCTCGCCTACTATCTCTTCGAGGATATCTTCGAGCGACAGCAACCCCATCGTTGAGCCGTACTCATCGACAACTATTGCCAAGTGTATCTTGTTTGTCTGAAACTCCTCCAGAAGGTCGTTGATCTTCTTGTGCGATGGGATGTAGTAGGCGGGGCGGAGGTGCTTCCACCATTCGAAGCCGTCGTCCTTGTGGAGGTGTGGGAGCATATCCTTAACATAAAGTACACCCTCGATATTGTCGATGCTCTCCCTGAATACCGGAATGCGCGAGTAGCCCGAATCTATTATGGTATTCTTTACCACACTGTAAGGGCTTTCGATGTTTATGGCTGTGATGTCGAGCCTCGGGTGCATGATCTCTTCGACGTCGGTATTGACGAAATCGACGATACCCGATAGCATTTTTTTCTCTTCGCTGCTTTGGTCGGAGGTCATCTCCAGAGCGTCGGACAGCTCACCCATGGAGATGTTGCCTTTCCTGCGCGCGGCCTTGCGGTTGAACCCCTTACCCATGCTCACCAATATCCACGACAGAGGTTTGAATACCGACTTTACGGCCAGCAGCGGCCGTGCGACTATGCCAGCGAAGCGCAGAGGGTAGTGCGATGCAAATATCTTGGGGATTATCTCGCCGAACATCAGCAGGATGAAAGTAACTATCACCGTCTTTACGGCGAAGTTCCACCCGATGCTCGTGATAGTCACCAACGAGTCGATGATATCGTTCGACAGGATGACAATGCAGATATTGACAAGATTGTTGGATATCAATATTGTAGCCAACAGATAGTCCTCCATCGAGAGCAACTTCAATATGGCCTTGTCGCTACGCGACCGGCGCTGGCGGATGGTCTGTATATCCTTTGGCGAGAGCGAGAACAGCGATGTCTCCGAACCCGAGGCGCTTGCCGACAGTACGACGAGTATCAGCAATACCACCAAACTTATTATAGTGCCGATCCCGAAGCCGTTGTATATGAATGTGCTTAATTGAGGTTCCAATTTTAAAAACAGTAAAAGGTAGATTCCGCGTCGCTATGCTCTTCTGAATGACGTGTTACGTACCTCATTCGTAATTCGTAACTCATAATTTCTAATTGTCAAACAGGTTTCCCTCTTTGGGTTCTGCGTGCGGTGTGCTCTCCGTGTCCTCCTTTATCGCCACCGCGCCCTTCCCGGCAGGCCCTGCGTTCGACAGTCTGATATTGCGCCTATGGTACGACGGCGTGGCGAGGTATTTATCCACTTCGGGTATCCGGCTCTTGCCGAGTATCCGTATCGTGCCTGTCGGCGGGGCTACTACGTCTATTTTGCCGCCTCCTGCGCCGCCGAGGATTATCTTGGGCTCCGGATGGCCGGGGTCTTGGTGATGCTCCGTATCTACCGAATCGAACCCTGTGGCGACCAATGTCAGCGTCACTTCGTCGGTGAGTGATTCGTCGTCGCCCGCACCCCATATTATGTTTGCGGCATTCTGCTCGCCTATGTTCTTGCTCGCTTTCTTCTGAATGTTGGCCATTATGGTCTTCAGCTCGTTGTAGCTGAGCTGCCCACGGCCATACGAGAAGTTGAGCAGGATATCCTTCGCCCCGCGTATATCCTGATGGTTGAGCAGTGGCGAGGATAGCGCCTCTTCCGTAACACGTTCCACACGGTCTTCGCCGCTGGCGCGCCCGGTGCCCATAAGCGCCATGCCTGCATTGGTCATCACAGTACGGACATCCTCCAAGTCCACATTTACCAACCTGCCCTTGTTTATCAGGTCGGCAATGCCTTTGGCCGCCGAAGCCACTATGTCGTCGGCTTTGGCAAATGCCTGATCGAGCGGCAGTGAGCCGTATATCTTGGCGATGTTCTCGTTGTGGATCACCACCATCGAATCGACATTCTTCTTCATCTCCTCCAAGCCGCGGTAGGCCTGTTCGATGCGCTTGCGCCCCTCTACGGCAAAAGGCAGTGTTACGATACCCACCGTGAGGATGCCTTTGTCGCGTGCGGCCTTGGCTATCACAGGGGCCGCCCCCGTACCCGTGCCGCCGCCCATACCGGCCGTGATAAATACCATGTCGGTGCCCTCCTGTTCGAAGCGGAGCACTATTTCGTCGAGGCTTTCGAGTGCGGCCTGCCGCCCCTTGTTAGGGTTGTTGCCAGCTCCGAGGCCAGAACCCAACTGCACCTTTATCCCCACAGGACTGCGGTCGAGCGCCTGACGGTCGGTGTTGCAGACCATGAATGTGACCTCCCTGATGCCGAGGTCGTACATGTGGTTCACGGCATTGCCTCCCGCACCCCCTACACCGAGGGCCATAAGGTTGGATTGGGGCTTACGCGGAAAGCCGAAATTTTCTATAATATTGCTTGCGTCGCTCGTCATAATTTGATGTCGGTTGCAAAATTTAAACAGGCTGTTAGCTGATATCGTCGTCGCTGTCGTCTATTACCTCGAAGTCGAATACCTTGTTCACATCTTTCTTGAGCCTTTTCCACCACGGTTCTTTCTGTTCTTTCGGCGGTTTGGGCGTTTTCTCCGGTTTGTTCTTTGGCTTCCTTTCGGGAACATAATCTGTCGGCGTGTCGTCATCGTCTGTGTAAGGTTTCCTTCCGGTGTGCCCATTTTCAGGCTCATCTTCCGGTTTCTCGACGCGATATCCGCCGTCGTATGGCTTTTCACTACCGTAATCGCCGCTCTCATCTTTCGACTTCTTTTTGGGCGGGTAGGCAGTGGCTGCCAGCTTGCTGTCCTGTGCCCCAAGCAGGAGTACGCCTATTGCCGAAGTGAGGCTTATATCTTCGGCTACCTTTGCCGATTCTTCATTCAGAAGGCTGACATCGGCACCGCCTACGCGAGTGTCGAGACCTGTCTTTTCGTGAAATAGCGACTCTATGCCGTTTATCTTCGCACCGCCTCCCGTGAGTACTATGCCCGCACCGAGCTTTTCGGCAAAGCCGGATTCTTTGATCTCCTCCATAACATACTCGATGATGTCGGTCAGTCGCGCCTCGATTATCTGCGTGAGCGCCTTGTATGAGATGCTCTTGTCGTCGCGCTTGGCGTTGCCCTTTATGAGTATGCTTTGGTCGGCCCTGTCGGCTGGTATGGATTTCACCGTGGCGTAACCATGCTTCACCTTGAGCTTTTCGATAACCTTGTCGCGTATGGCCATCGAGCGTATGTCGTTGTTTATAGCGCCCGAACCTACCGGCAATACGCTCACGTAGCGCATAATGTTGTCGTGCCAGATGCAGATGTCGGTACAGCCTGCGCCTATGTCGATTACCGCCGCTCCGAGTTCCCTCTCGTCGTCGGTAAGCACGGCCGCCGCACTCGCCTGTGCGTTGGAATATATCTTCTTCGTGTCGACCTGAAGGCGCGACATGGCCTTACCCAGGCGATCCACGCTGTTGCGGTTGCCGAGTATGAAGTTGAACGTCGATTCGAGCCTGTGGCCGAACCTGCCGACGGGCTTCATGGTCTCCTCGCGGGAGTCGATGACATATTTCTGCGGTATGCGGTCGAGTATGCAGTAGCCTTCGGGCGGGGGCAGGGTGTTCATGCTCTCGTGGAGCTTTGCCACATCCTCGTCGCGTATCTCGCCGTCCTGTCCGCTGATATAGACGTAATATGCGCTACTGCCGCATTTTATGTTCTCACCCGACATGCCGGCAAATACTTCCGAGACCTTTATGCCCAGATTCTCCTCCAACTCGCCCAGCGCGCCGCGTGCGGCGAGCGTCACCTGCTCGATGTTGGTCACCTCACCGCGCTCCATGCCCTCCATGGGCCTCGATATGATGTCTATGATGTTGAGGCGGCCGTCGGGGTCCTTGCTCGCGGCCGCAACAGTAACACTGCTCGAACCGAGGTCTATGGCTACAATGTAATTATTCCTTTCCACTATTTATATAGTTTTATATTTTTTACTTCATTGTCAATTATCAATTGTCCACTGTCAATTCTATAGTATTGTAATGTTGAATACCTTCGAGATACCTGTGAAGATAATTTGCAGGCCGATGCAGAATGTGATGAAGGCTATAAGCTTATTGATGATCTGTGTGCCCGAATCGCCCAACTTCTTCAGCACCCTGTGACCCTGCGATAGGAACAGGTATAGGATCGATATCAGCACAGCAATGGCAAGTACGATAACCGCGTAGTTTATGCCGGTATGCAGGAAGCTGCCTTTCACCGACGCGGTAGCCATAAGGGTGAATATGACTGAAATGGTGCCCGGCCCTACGGTTACGGGGAATGATATCGGATAGAACAGCCTCTTTCCGAGGCCGTCCGCATCGACCTTGCTTACTGTCTCCCGTGTATTTGCCGCCACATTGTCGCCCTTATCCGAAAGCCAGTCCCAGCCTGTTTTGCAGATAATTATACCGCCGGCTACCTGTATGACAGGTACGGCAAGCCCGAAGAGCAGCAGTATGAGATGCCCCGCCACAAGGCTGCCGAGCGAGATCAGCGTACTGTAAACAACTATCTTCTTTATGGCCGACTTGCGCTGCGCATCGTCCAGATCCTTGAGAAAACCATTGACGATAAAACCGCTGCCG
>QMCD01008028.1_pt1 | contig 12210 bp, 10 predicted proteins | sample 1821841 | NCBI WGS metagenome assembly QMCD01 (sample SAMN01991225, study PRJNA193472) | Termite gut metagenome, whole genome shotgun sequencing project. | isolation source: worker | host: Macrotermes natalensis | reverse complement strand
AAATTAATAGCTATTAATTTACATACTATATATCCTTTCGGATAAATAATTTGTTTGACAGTTTGTAAAACTATTTGAAGGTTGGGTTAGTATTTTATATACTATATGTCAGCTATTTATATATCAGTGTCTATCTTCTGCCTGTCACTTCTAAAGTGACAGACAAATTAATAGAATGATAATATTATTACAAACTGGTAATAATAATATTATCAATAATATAACATGAGGCAAAATGAATTATTCAATGTTAAGGCTATTTGATTGAATTGTATATTAACAAATATTGTTTGACATTGATAGAAATTGGATTGAGAGAGATTATTCGTTTTTTAATCAACTATATTATCTAAAATCTATTTTAAATTAAAAATTAGAAAAATGAAAAAAGTATTATTTAGCCTGGCCTCTGCCATTCTGCTATTGTCGTCTTGTGGTAGCGATGAAAATGTACCGGTGCCTTCAAATACGGGAAATTTAGTTACTGAAGTCAGATTTGATGGTATTACCACCAAAGATGCATCTTCAACAGCTATCCCCGTTACAAGTTGGAGCAACGTGAACAAAATACAATTGTTTTTATATAACTCAGTGAGTGGGGCTGTTGCTTTCTCAGATGTTATAGATCCATCAACATCTTCAACCAAGATTTTTAAATGGACAAATGTACCTCAGGGTACTTATGATCTGGTAATCGTGGCTAATATCAAGAGCGATGTGGACAATGTAGCTACTTCACTCGATGGCGGAACAACTTGGGCAAAATTTGATGCATACAATGTTTTGAATAAAAAACTTAATTCTGAATTGTTTATCGACCTGAAAGAATCTATCCTGCCTGCCGGACATACTTTCTCTCAAACGACTGCATACTCGCCTGCTTCAGAAATATTCACAGCATATTCTTCAAATATAAAAATAGAAGAAGGAAAAACGACAGACCTTTCTTCTTCCCCATTAATGCTGAAAAGAGAAATATCATTGATGCGTGTACGCGTAGATAAAACTGACAAGAAAGACTCGGCGCCAAAATTGAGCACCGTAGATTTTGCTAATGCCAGCAATTTTATCGCTATAGGAAACATGCCTGTTGGTATAGGCCTCAAGTTGGGATCATTTGCCGGTGGTATTTATGAGACTGCTTCCGATGCTAACAGAATTATGATCGGTTCCAGTGGAACAAGTACTTATAATGATACCGATCCAACAACAGGCTATGATCCAAAAGTTATTGTAGATAGTAAATTTACACTATGGAAAGATATTCACGTATTGCCAAATGCTACCAAGGCAGAGGGAAAAGCTACTAATGCTAACGCAGATCCGGCAAGAGTGTATTTTATTATCCTTACAGGATGGGCTCCAACCGGATATGAGTATGCTGATGGAACAATAGCATCAAAACCTCAACCGGTATATTGGGCAGGTACAATCAAAGGTGTTTTCTCTCCGAATGTGATACGGGAAGTAAATATGACCATCAAATCGAAGGGATATCCCGAAATACCTGAACCTCAAAATGAAGGCACACTCATCATAGAAGTTGGCGCTCCTGAAAACTGGAACTCAAAAATAGAAAGCGAACAAGTCGAAGTCTAAATATTTGTGCCGGGTTTTTCATTAACAATCAAGATCTGAATAACTAATTGAACATTATTATCTTGCTCTTTTACTGGGACAATACTTGAATAAAGTATTGTTCCGGCAGAGCGGATAGTAGCTGGATGTTATCTTATTATCTAAAAAAAATGAATAAAAGATATTACTTACAGTTTTTATATCTGCTTGCTTTATTGTATTTATCATCATGTACATATGACTATTTCGAAGATGAAACCAATTATGAAATTTATGTACCCAAAGCTGATAAGAATATAAGAACAGAGGCATATAGTATCGAGGATCTTAGCATCTTTATCTATAACGATGAACTTAAAAAGGAAAGATATTCCGGTAATCCATTTTCGGAAAATGCGCGAAGCAGGCTGGGGAATTTTAATTTCAGGCTTTATCCCGGTAGTTACAATGTATACTGCTTCACAAATGCCCAGGGAACACATTTTCAGGACTTAAACATATATGGTCAAGCCAGATTCGATCTGCAACAATCTACGGATGGAACTTATAAAGAACCTTCTGCTATCTATCTGGAGTATAGAACTCCAACAATAAACTTTCCTGGTCCGGTAGTTTCCGATACAGCTCTTTTCGAGCGGAAATATGTGGGACGTATTTGCATAGCTTTTAAGAATCTTTTCAAATTAGATGCTTCATTAACATATACCAATATAAAGAAAATAGATATTGAGGCTTCAGGTGTAGGTACCACCCAATATCTGTTGGCACTGAAAGACAGTACCAGTACCCGATCTTCGCGGAATAGTACATCTGATATAATGCGATTGAGCGGTAAAACATTCGATGTTGAATATAAAGATTTCGAATTCGGGGTTCAGAATTATTATTTTCCTTCGCCCGACTTATCCGGAGAAGGACGCGAGCAAGAACCTATTGTTTTAAAACTGAGTTTTATCGGGCAATCTGATAATACCTTATCAACTCTGACCATTCCTTTTACAGACAAAATGGGAACTCCAATCATCTTGCATATGAATGAGACTCACATAATAGAAGTTGATGGTGATAATATACAGATAATGAGATTGGAAGATCCCGAGAAATGGAATCCTCAGATAGAGTCGGAAGAAAACTCCGGACCCGGCGGTGGCGGAATAGGCGTATAAACAGATATTTATTAATTTATGAATCAATGAAACATTATTTTAAATACATTTTTACCGGTGCTATACTACTGATGTTCTTTTGTTATACTCCGGTAGTAAAATCTCAGGCACTGAAAACAAATATTCCTTTTATTTTGACCGGGAATCCCAATTTTGGTATTGAGTGGACTGTAGGACGGCAGCTTACAATAAACACAGACATCATGTGGATGCCTTATTTATTCAAAAAAAATGAAGAAGTATTTCGGGTACTTGTCGGCAGCCTCGATTTCAGATATTACCTCAATCCTAAGTATTATTATACAAATGACCTTTGGGACGGCTTTTATGTAGGCCCCTATGCAATGGCCGGAAATTTCAATATCGGACTAAAAAACAAGGACGAAGAGAAAACCAGTTACCGGCGTAAAGGATGGGGGATGTCGGCCGGAATCACAGCCGGATATAAATTCTATCTGTCGAGTCGTTTTCGCATAGACGTTAATCTTGGAGTAGGATATGCCTTATTGGAATATGATAAATATCAGCTAGGGGGTGAATATGCAAATTTCGCAGAGGAGATCAAAAAGACAAAAAATTATGTAGGACCCACTAAAATCGGAGTATCATTCGTGTATAATATATTCAGATAAAAGACTCTTATGATTAACAATATAATACGATCTACTTTCCTTATACTCTTGTTTTTTACTTCATTATCTGCAATAGGTGATGATATCAAAAATGAAATGGAAGGAGATAGGAGAGCTAAAGGGATTGAGGCCCGAGCCGACCGGAAATTCATTCGTCAGGATTTCGACGAGGCAATGACTATTTACGAGACAGCTTTTAGTCATGCTTTAAGTTCTGGATATGGGGCAGCCTTACATCTGAAGGTAGCGCGTTTATACCTTACCCTGTTGGATTATACAAAGGCTGTACCTCATTATGAGTCAGCCATGAATATCTCCGGCAATTTATTCACTACAGCGGATATTTGTAATTATCTGGATGCCTTTCCCGGACGGCGAAGAAAAGCCATTGGTCTGCCCCGCCGATACGCTTTTCGCGACACTTATCATTCAGATCAGCGTTACCAGAATATCCTACATGCTCTTAATTACGAAGATGGCTTTTTACCAATAGGGATGCCCGAATTTACAGTTCGATCATTGGATAAAGTAAATACATCCAATTCTGAATTTTGGGTAGGCGTGAAGGCGGGCGAATTTATCTATGCCAGTAGTAAAAGCCGTTTCCATGATCCGAATAAGAAATTTTACCACCGCAGCAATTACTTTTCTCTGGCTGAAAATTCCGGATATTCCATTAAGAGTGGGGAAGATGTAAAGAATCGGATGTTGGATATGATTCCTTCCGGTTTGCAAAATGGCCCTATGTCGTTTTCGCGTAATATGACCAGAATGGTAGTAACCCAGGTTTATTATGGAAAAAGCGAAGGAATAGGAATGACAGCTCAGGGGCTAAATACTTTTCAGACCAGATTATATTATTCAAATTATGACCAGAAACGGAAAGGCTGGTCTTCCTTCAAAGAAATTTTCCCTCAAATAGAAGGTAGTTCTTATTCTCATCCCTATTTATTCAATAACGACCGTTCGTTGCTTTTTGCATCGGATATGCCCGGTGGTTTTGGAGGGTACGATATTTATGTCACTCACTGGGACGACCGGACGGGAGCATGGGGCGAATCTGTAAACCTTGGCTCTCAGGTCAATACCGAAGGAGATGAAATCTCACCGAGCTTGTTTGATGATATGCTGATCTTTTCCTCCAATGGTCATATTGGTTTTGGCGGTTATGATGTATACGGCATAACTTATGAAAACGGACATACCGTAGATGGAAGTTTAGTGCATTTTGATTATCCGATAAATACAGTTCACAATGATTTTAGCCTGCTTCATATCGACGAAGACCGAGGATACATTGTTTCGGACAGAAAAACAGCAAATAAAGATGATATATTCTACTTCGAGCGGAATATATCGGACAAACGAAAAAATAACATGCTTTTTGGCATATCAGAAGCTAAAGCTGTAAGCAATGGATCTATAAATCTAATAAGGGACGAAAATAAAAGTTATACAGGCATCCCTTTAAAGGAGGCTCTGCCCAGTAGCGGATTTGTAGAACATGTGTTGAGCCTCTACTTCGATTTTAACTCTTATATGTTGGGTGTAGAATCATTGAAAGCCCTTGAGGCATGGCAAAAAGAATCTGATTTCAGCAAAATAGATACGCTCGTCATGGAAGGCTATGCTGATGAAATCGGGGGAGAACAATATAATCAGGCGCTTTCGGAAAAAAGAGCTGTCGAAGTCGGAAACTGGATGAAAGATAACGGTATAACGGCTAAGCTGTTAATGCAAGGTAAAGGACAGATTGCGGCCGATATTGATTTTGCCTCTTTATTATCGCAATTCAATCAGGAATTATCCGGTAAATCCCTTTACCAATATCTTCCATTAGAGAATAAAATACGACTCAACCGGGATGTACGGCGAGTAGATATAAAAGCAATAACAAAATAAATATTATTACAATGCAGTTAAGAAGGAAATTGTATGCCATTTTGGTCGTTTTGGTTTTGTCATCGACATATCCACTAATCAATATTCATGCCCAATACATGCCTGTCGTTTATGACAGGACATATGGCGAAGACATCACATACCAGTATACCTGCCCTGTCACAAACGGGGAAGTAGCCCTGATAGGAAGTAATGACGGTGTTACTACGGTCACATGGATCAGCAGGGATGGGTCGGCTGTGGCTTCACGCACTTTGACGAAAGGGTTTGAGTCTGTAAACAACGCTTACCACATAGGTAATAGTAAACTATTGATACTGGGGCAATCCCGGGATTGGCTTTCGAAGAAAAAAGACAAGGGTGTTTACGGCAGATTTATTATAACTGATAAAACAGGAGAAATACTTAAAGATATTAATGTCGGAGAAGCCGGTAGTGAGTTGTTTTGTGGACAGCAGCTTCGGGACGGCAATTTCGTGTTAGGAGGATATGAGCCACGTTCCGGAAGTATTCGGGCAGGTATGCTTGCCAAAGTGGATTCTACCGGCAAGGTGGTTTATAAATATGTTTCCGACGAAGGTGGTCCATGTATGGGGTTTGATGTACTCGGTAGTTCCAGAGAATATATACACGCGGCTTTTACGGCCGAAGAAGGCACTGTGTCTGCTGTAGTCAGGCTCGACAGTAATGGGAAACCTGTATTCGTTACAAAATTACCGGAACCGGAATTTCATCTTTTTAAAATGATAACAGCCGAGGATGATCACATATTCCTTATTGGAAACAGTCAAATAGCCGGTGGACGAATAATGAAGATACGTCCGGAAGGAGATATTATATTCAGTAAAGAGATTGTGCCGGCATCGAGCGAGGTATCATTACAATATTTATCTCTTGCAAAGAACGGGAATGTTCTTGTTGGTGGAAATTCAGCGGATAAGAGCTACTATTCCCTGTTGCGCAACGATGGTACGGATTTACAGAAGTATATAATGCCGGGAACTATTTCGGGTATGGAAATGAATCCTGTTTCGGGAGAATCTGTTATTGTAGGCTATGATACAGAACGTGGCCGTGGTACAATGATCGGATTGTCTAAAGACGGACGCCAGATATACCAGAAAGCTACTGATGGTAATTTCGATCAGGTACATATGACAACAAACGGTATATTCTTGACCAGCAGGTCGAGTGGACGGGTATGTATGCTGTCTGCGTCAGGTGAACTCCTGTTCGATCGTTATGCTATAGAGGATGACAAAAAGATGTTTGAAGAAATACTGTTCACGCCAAACGGGGATATCCTGTTTAAAGATATGAAAAACCGCCTGATAAAATTAGGACATGGACTATATGTGTCGGATGTAAAGATAAACAAACCGGTAAGTGGCTTCACAACTGCTATTTTCACCATCACACTTACCGGTTATCCGACAACGGACCAGGGAGCTCCTATTCCTGTAAGGGTAGAATATCTGACTACAGACGGTACGGCTAACAAAAGCGATAACTATATTCCTGTAAAGGGGAGCCTGTCTTTTGTCCCTTCCAACGATGGTACAGCACGATATATGATAAAGCAGGATGTCGAAGTTCCGGTGAAGGCAAATAATTTGATGGAAGGGCGTAAAATGTTCGAACTGCGTCTGGCAAATGTTGAACAAAGCTATATGGTGAAGCCTGTCGGCGTCGGAGATATAGAAGATCAGGAAGTATTGGTTAAGTTGATGGGTACACGTGAAGGACTGGAAGGGACACAGGATATTATATACGAACTCGGAATCTTCAAAACAAATGGTGAAGCATTGATCAATGCTACAGGATCGGATATTATAGTGGAAGGTATTTATGGAAAAGGTACTGCAGATAATTTGGACTTTGACATGGGAGTCAGCCCGCGCATAGTTATAGGAAGGGGTGCCAGTTCCGGTAAGTTTAATGTGAAAACATTAGAAGACACCCGTTATGAATTACCTAAGTCTGTGGTTGTAGACTTCAGAAAGATATATGCGATCAATGATGCGAATATCAATTTCGAAAGCTCTAATTTAAGCTGTACCGGTACAATTATAGATCAACCGGCACATATTGCGATAAACTCGCTGGGCGACCATGGCAGAATGAATAGTATTGTTTCCGGCTTTTTCAAATTTGCTCTTTTAAGGGCTTCGGATGGTGCCTTGCTTACAAATGCCACAGGAGGCGATATCGCTATTTCCTGTTCAGTAGATACTCAGACAACAGCAGAAGAAGGAAAAGACTTCGTATTCACAAACCGTCATGATTTACGTATCTGGGGCGATGGCAATCGTAGTGCTATCAATCTGAGCGGTATTATTCTGCACAATCCGGATAACAAGGGAATTAAAAAATTGGCAGTAGCCATAGATTCTGTGAAAAAACCGGACAATGCACCTGAAATACAGATTTCCCCAAAAGAATCTATAGCCGGATTTTCAGTTGTCGAATAACAAGTAAAGTATGATGGAAAGCCGGGGTCGTTAGTAGTTAAAATTTAATGAAAAGTAAGACATGAAACACATAAATATTCCTTTGATTTTATCATTCAGACATTCACAGATAAAAGAGTTTGTAATGTACACAGGTTCTCGTAAAGGGGCTATCACCTGCGACATTACGGAGGTAAGACCATCCGACTTGTGGAAAGATGAGATAGAAGAAAAAGAAAATCTATATAAAGAGATGAGAGTAATTTTTATAGATGATTCCCGGCTAAAAATCATGCCTTACGGCTATTTCTACAGATATAGGATGAGAAACGGAGTTGTGGAAATTCTGGTTTCCGGAAAAGATAAATGGATACCATTCGCCTATGGGAACAGGGATAAGCTGACAATAAGACTGGGGCTGACAGGCATAGTGGATATCCGCGGTGTGGAAAAGAAACGCTCATTGAACTACAACGAGACATGCTGGAGTGCATTCAACTATGCAGGCCTGTCCACCTTATCCTTACTGAAAAACGAAAAGAGAAAAATAGCCTGGTGCAACATCCACTATGTTTTTCAATAATTAAGATGCTGACTCAAATGCAAAGAAGAAAATTGATAATGGAAAAAATGAATATAAAGAAACATACTTATCTGCTAATGTGCATACTGGCAGGGGCACTTATGTATTCATGTTCCGGAGATGAATCACCAACTCTTGAAGGCCTCAAACAGGAAACCTCTCTTTCTATTTTACTTAATGCCCCTCAGCAAGGGAAAGAGAAATCTTCCGGTAATCCGGATCTAAGCGCTGAAAGTAAGATATACAGTCTCGAAGTGCTTGTGTTCAAATCGGAAGGCGAGTCGGAAGAAGGAAAACTGGATGGATATGGATATGTTGCCGTCAGACAAAAAATGTAACCGGACAAATTTACGATAAAGAATATATAGAGATAAATGAAATAAAAGATATAACCGTTACAGCGGGGACACGGGATATTTATGTGATTGCAAATGCTCCCGATAAATATTTCAGCTCAGTAACCAATAGCCAGGATTTCCTGAAGAAATACGAAGATTTATCAACACAGGGACGTTATCCTTACCCGGGTACTACAACCCCGAATGCGGATGAAGATATACCTATTGGAGGTATAAATCCTTCCAATCTGAAAATGAATCTTACCATGTGCAATTATAAAAAAAATGTATCCCTTAACAATTTATATGATCACCAGTATCTGGGATATACAACAAATAATGGCCGTCCCGATGGTGTCGACCCAGGTCAGGGTTGGTTGCTGGATGGCTCTAACCCTTTTTACATAGAGCGCTTGGCAGCAAGAATTGCCATACGAAAAATTGAATTTGACCTACCTGCCAGTCTGCCTTTTGAAGGGGTTAGTTATCCTTCAAATGATTACACCTTTCAGATAGATTCTGTGTTCATGCTGAATACAAAGACAACTTCAAAATTTGCAGTTGATTCTCAGATTGGATTTGCCGAAAAGTTTGGTCATGGATGTCAAACAGGTTATTCTTTTTTGAATAATTCAGCCCGGATTTACAATCTGAATCAGGATAGTGAGCCGGCAGCTTATCTTCTAGAAGCCATTACGGCAACTAGTTATGATATTAGTACAAATGCGACGCCTCTATGGTTCTATGCATTTGAGAATGAAAGCGGCAGCTATCCCACTTATCTGGTAATAGGTGTCAGATACAATTTTAAAAGTTCTAAAGACAATAGTCTCAATACTCTCAAGTGCTACTATCCGGTAATAGTAAATCAGCCTAAAGCAGGAAAATCAGCAGATCATGACTATGTTAAGCGTAATTATCAATACCAGATCGCAGCTACTATAAAAGGATTGGGAAGTATGTACGGAAATCCTGCAGCCTTGAAGAATGGGCTGGCAACGGATTCGGAAGTTGAAATAACAGAAACAGTGGGACGGAATCTCTTTCCTTGGACAGGGGATGTATACAAGTAAAAAGAAATGATTATGAATAAGAATATCATTATAAGCTTATCCTTTAATTGCATGGATTTATTTGCGAAAGCGTTCGGGTTATTTGTCACATTTGCCTTAATAGCGCTTTTGTCCGGATGCGACGGAGATAAAATCGTGGGGGAAGAAGAACCTCTTGAAACAAATATTACGATGACTTTAAAGTCAGGTACCGACCCTGTATTCCTGAATAACGCTTTAATATATGTGTTTACCAACACTGATAAGTTTGTAGAAAAGAAATTGAATGTAGTCAGAAATGACAATAAGCTTTCTACTTATATGCCTGTGGGTATATCTAATCTTGTGCTTTTGACTTGTAATACGGATATAGCCGGAACAGTAACCCTTCCACCTTATGGGGGAGCAAATACCTATCCTATGTGGAAAACGGGCTTTACGACTTCAGCAAATGAGTTTTTAGCACAAACTCCGGCAGAACTCAGATACGCGTCGTTACCAAATACGGTTATAACCGAAAATATGAAGACGGAAAAGCAAGCTACGATGAACCGGAATGTGGCAAAAATACAGGTTATATTAAAGGATTATACTGGCTTTGACCAGATACATACCGGAAGAAATGATTATGCATTTGTCGATCTGCTGGATGTGCCTACAACGCTGGATTGGACAGGCGGATATTATCCCGGTAAAGACAATCCGGACCACTCGGGAAATATACCGGTCAGGGAGTATTTCAACTTTAATGCCCAATTAAAAGCCGACACCGTAAATTTTATCGTTCCGGCGCACAGGGGGGCGGATGCTTTCGAAACACAGCATATAGATACCACAACTCACAAATTGCGATTGCGTACCAGTATGCCGCTGAAAGGACAGAGCTACTTCGGGAAGACTCCCATCGAGATATCTTTTGTGCCTAAAATTAACCGGATCATACAACTCATAGTCACTTTCAGGGGGGAACCGGAAACAAATCTGAGTATAAATATAACTGTTAAGGATTGGGCTGATCCCATCGATCAGGAGATAATATTTGAATAAATTAAAAGTGCAAGTCTATGGAATCTAAAAATATATGTTCAAAGGCACATTTACTGATTATTTTCTTCAGTATCTCACTGTTCGCAGTTGGGCAGACAAAAGAAAATAATAAGGATTTACTGCAAGGGAAATGGGTACTGGAGAATGTTTGTATCGAGGAGGCAGGACGTACGCTATATATTGATAGCTCCAGTAGTTACGGCGAATTTTACTCCGGTATAGAGATCAAAGAAAGTACAATATGTCTTGAAAAAGATGGGATAAAAAATCAGGAAGTGAAATACGAAGTCGATGGAAACTTTCTGGGATTTGACCTTTCATCCGGACAATCGTTCATTGCTGAATGGGCTGTACTCGACGACAAGTTATACCTGGAGTTCAGCAGTTCGCATCCCTATAAAACATCAAAGGAAATTAAGATTTTACTGATTTATACAAAAAATAAGTAACATATTTTTCATCCTAGTAGTGAAGTAATAAATGTAAAGAAATATGCAACATTTTACTGTTTTACATAAAATATTTTCTAACGGTTCTTTTCTTCAGAAAGGCATAAGAAAACGTTTGGTACAGGTACTTTCAATTCTGTGGTTAGGATTTATAACGACAGCCGTGCAGGCGCAGACCGTGGTTCCACATAATATAAGTTCAGGAAGTCTGACTATACCGGGTAATTCTTCCAGTAATTATATTATTACCGGGACAACCACGGCTAATACTATCACAATTCAATCAGGTTATCATGGTACTGTCACATTGGATAATGTATCCATTACATCATCAAAGACAGGATCAACTTCCGGGGCAAACAGAGGAACAAGTACAGATGTCTCGTGTATCACTGTTCTGGGAGAAAATAACCGATCTAATCTCAATCCTGTTACTAAAGTCAATTTTATACTGAAAGGAGCCAATACCCTCACATATACGCAAAATCACTATTGTGCCATTCAGGTAAATCAGGGGGCGCAGATACATATCAGTGCTGATAATCCTGATGATAATTCTTCCGGAAAGTTAACTCTGAGACAGTGAGTGTACGTCTTGCCACCTCATCAAGGTTAGCTGCTTGGCTTGTGTCTGTCACGGACGACTCGCAGCGACTGTGAGTAGAGCATGGTTCTCATGACAAAGAGTCGAAGACTTCGTTGCGAGCAGCGGGGAGGATGGCGGTAGTCAGCTCGTCGACGCGGGACTGGAGAGTCGAGGCTCGGTCGGCGGTCAGGAGCACCTGCTCAATGGTGAGTTGTTGCTGGTGGTCGGGGATGGTCACTTCGAGGTTGAGAAAGTCACGTTCCTTTAGACGGTTGCGACTGGTTGGGGTGCTGCCTGTGCTGGCGTCGTTGACGGCGGCAGTGAAGGTGGGACTGAGCAGCGCGGCCAGGAGGACTCGTGGGCGGACGAGGGTTTCGTTGATTTTGAAGGTGGGGAACTCGTTCGACGCCCAGCCGTCTTCGTTGGC
>QMCD01001885.1_pt1 | contig 12212 bp, 10 predicted proteins | sample 1821841 | NCBI WGS metagenome assembly QMCD01 (sample SAMN01991225, study PRJNA193472) | Termite gut metagenome, whole genome shotgun sequencing project. | isolation source: worker | host: Macrotermes natalensis | reverse complement strand
TTTTAGATTATCAAAATATCTAATCATAGGAAGAATTAAAGGAAGAATGGAAAGAAGAAGGAGAGAAGGGATATGTATGCAAGGTAGACTTATTTCAAGACGAAGTATGATCGCGGGCTCTGCTGCGGCAGTTGCATTGATGAGTACAGGCGTACTATCGATGCAAGACTGGCTAACATCAAAAGCACATGCAGAAGAAGCTTCGAAGCCCTCAGGGGAGGAGGTGTTTGCTTCAACATGTAATGCTTGCTCAAGCAAGTGTGGTATGTTTGTTCATGTACGCGATGGTAAGCTTTGGAAGCTGGTGGGCAACAAGGATCATCCGTATTCAAAAGGAATGCTTTGTCCGCGTGGTCATGGTAGCGCTCAGATTGTTTACTCTGAAGACAGGCTCACCTCGCCGATGAAGCGAAACGAGGACGGATCATTTTCGGCAATAAGTTGGGATCAAGCCTATAAGGAGATAGGTGATAAATTAAAAGGTATAGTTGCTAAAAGTGGGCCGGAATCTGTATCGATAATTACTGATCCCAGACCAATTGGGCAATATTACAGTCAACGTTTTATCAATGCCTTGGGGTCACCAAACTACTACACCCATAACGCCACATGTAACGGTTCTTTAGCAGCCGGATACACTGTAACTTTTGGTACCAACAATTTTTCTGCTGATGTCTCAAACGCCAAGGTAGTTGTTTTTTTGGGTCGTAGTTATGCCGATGGCATCAGACCAAGTGCTGCAAAAAATCTCGCTGATGCAGCCGAAAAAGGAACCAAGATCGTGATTGTGGACCCAAGGTACAACAACTCTGCAGTATTTGCCAGTCAGTGGATACCGATTAATCCCGGCACCGATTTGGCGCTTTTGTTGGCAATAAGCCACGTTTTAGTGAAAGAAAAACTCTACGACAAGGATTTTGTTACCACAAACAGCATAGGTTTTGATGAGTGGGCACCAGAGCTTGAGCAGTACACGCCAAAGTGGGCTGCTGAGATTACGGGTATTGACGCCAAAGTCATCGAAACACTAGCCAAAGATCTTGGTACAGCAGGACATGCAGGCGTGATTGAGCAAAGTTGGCGTGCCGCCTTTGGCTGTCAACATCAAAATTCATATGAAACAGCACGTTGCGTGGCAGCAGTAAACGCTTTGCTCGGCAATTATAACCATAAAGGCGGAGCCGGTCTTTATCCTACAGCCAAGCTTGGAAAGCTCGACGAAACAAAATTCCCCAAAATTCCGGAAATCACAATCAAAAAGGTTGGTCTGGCAGAGTATCCGCTGCAAAGCTCTGGACAAGGAATCGTAAATATTGTTGCTGCTAAGGCTAAAGAGGGAAAGATGAAGGCAGCGTTTTTCTATCACTCAAATGCTATCAAGTGTTACGGCAATCCTAAAGACTGGCAAGAGGGTATGGAGGCAATGGATTTGACGGTATGTATTGACGTACAGATGTCAGAAACCGCACAACTCTGTGATTATGTCTTAGCCGAGTGCAGTTATCTTGAGCGACTTGAGCTTCCCCAGATCTTGGGTGGCAAGCAAAACATGATGGATGGGCGCTTTAAAGCTTTAGAGATTATGCATCCGGATACTTTGCCGGGTGATGAGATATTTGTTGGATTAGCAAAAGCTTCAGGTATAGGCGAGTACTTTAATTTCACCATTGATGAGTTGGTCAAAGCACAGGTTAAAAGCATGGAGCTGGATATCGACGAGCTGGCGAAAAAGGGCGTTCTTAAAATTGGCGAGGCGTGGGACAAAGCCGGCGAGCCGGTAACCTTTGCAACCCCGTCAACAAAATTTGAGTTTGCTGCAAGCAAGATTGCCGGCATGATGGACAAAATGGTCATGCACAAACCAACTATTGCATGGATACCGCCTAAGGTGACTCCAAAAGAAGGCGAATTCCGCTTGATAGGTGGTAAGCAATCAATCCATAGCCATACTATGACCACCTCAATTGAAGCGCTTATGAACATAACAAAAGAATATAACCTTGAGCGCATTTGGATACCGGCCGCTAAAGCCAAAGAGCTGGGTATCAGCGAAGGCGACACGGTAGAGGTATCTAACGAACTGTATTCGGGTAAAGTAAAAGCTCATGTGACCGAACGCCTGAATCCAACTTGTGTCTGGATTCCAACTCACTACGGTGGATCTTCTTCCTATTTAAAACAGGGTTATCAATTTGGTATCCCACACATGGAGTTTGTACCATTTGATTTTGAGCCCGATGTAGGCCCACCAATGACACATGAGGTCATAGTAACTGTAAAGAAGGTGAGTGCATAATGACACGCTATGGAATGTTGATAAACACAAAACGCTGCGTAGGTTGCTTTGCTTGTCGTCTTGCATGCCAAATGAATAACTCTTTGCCTGCAAAAGATTCATACATTGGCTTTAAGAGTTTTGAAAAAGGCACTTACCCGGACGTTTCGACAATGGAAGTGCCAACACAATGTGTGCATTGTGATAATGCACCATGTGTACGCGTCTGTCCTACCGGCGCCTCACATACCACGGCAGAAGGTGTAGTAATTGTTGACGCTGATCGTTGCGTCGGCTGTCTTTACTGCATGTCTGCCTGCCCTTATGATGTGCGTATTATCGATGAGAAAACCGGCGTTTCCGAAAAGTGCCGTTTTTGTGTGTTCAAAGAAGATGGCTCCACTCCGTCCCCGGCTTGTGTTAGCACGTGTATAACCGGTGCCAGAGTATTTGGAGATATTGACGATCCTGAAAGTGATATCTCAAAAGCTATCATTCAATACAATGCCAAGTCAATGTCATCGTCTTCGGCCAGCACTAAAGTATTTTACCCGGAAGAAACATACGAACTTATAAAAGAACCAAAAGCTGATCCAATTTTGGATCTACTGGATGTGGCAAAACCAATAGCCGGTGCTGCGGCTGCCGCCACGGTAGTAGGTCTTGGAGTGTCTTACGCCCGAGGTGCAGGTTATAAGCGTGACTATACTAAGTACGATCCTAAAACCGGAGAAACGATCAATCTGGGGGCAACAGTAAATGAGCCACAGACAACAACAGATGAATCAGAGACCTCAACCGAAGAACCAACTAAAGATGGGGAGGAGCAGCGATGACTGTTTATATAAAGCGTAATACATTACAGACCAGGCTTACTCATGGGTGCGTTGCGATTAGTGTAATTTTGCTGACACTTAGTGGATTGTTTATGTTCGTGCCGGCTTTAGCAGCTATGGTCTCGGCAGACTTTATAATTTTCTTGCGCAATGCCCATCGTGTTATCGGACTCGTGTTAATTGCAGTGATCGTACTCAGTTCACTCGCTTCCCCAAAAGGACTCGGCCACTTTCTGAAGAATTACTTCTCTAAATGGGATGATGACGATAAGGTATTTGCAAAGCGCTTCGTGCCTTATATGTTGTCGCCAAAAAATGTCGATATGCCTTACCAACATGAGGTAAAATCCGGGCAACGTGTAGTCGGATGGCTGCTATTCATAATGGGCTTCTGTATCATTTTGAGCGGCGTGGTCATGTTTCTCGGAACCACTGTTACGGCTTTTGATGCTTCAACAATGCTTATCATGCGTCTTCTTCACGATATCTCCTTTATCGTGCTAATCGTACTATTACTGGCGCATATTTATCTGGGTGCGGGAGTGTTTCAGCCATACAAAGGCATGCGCAAGACAATGTTTGGTGATGGCATGCTAAATGAAAGCGATGCTTTGTATCACTGGGGGCATTGGGCACGCGAGGAGTTGGAAAGCGGTAAGAATGTAGTTGTTGTAGATGATGGGGTTGAGCCAAAGAAAGCTCAAGAAGCGTAAGGCTTTAAAAAGAGAGCCGCATCCCTAGTTCTTCAACGTAAAAGCGGGGAGTGACATCCAGTCACTCCCCGCTTTTGTGAGTGAGAAAATAAAACTGTTGTTATGCTGCTTTTATACTGCTGTCCAACCGCCATCGATCCAAAGGATCTGACCGGTGGTATAAGAAGAGGCGTCAGATGCGAAGTAGATTACTGCACCGTTAAGCTCGCCTTCTTTGCCGGGACGTCCCATTGGGCAAGAGGCTTTGATAAGTCCCAGAAACTTCTCGTCGCCCATTACACCGCTAGTCATTTCGGAGGGGAAGTATGCCGGTCCGATAGCATTAACATAAATGCCGTATTGTGCCCACTCAGCAGCCAGCTCTTTTGTAAGCAGCATTACGCCACCTTTAGAAGCACAATATGCAGAGATGCCCATACCGGTGATAGATACAGCAGAGTGCAAAGAACCAAGGTTAACGATCTTGCCGTAGTTTTGCTCTTTCATAACTTTGCCAACCTCACGGGCAACATAATAAACGGCGTTTAGATTGGTGTCGATAACGGCTTTCCAATCATCGTCTGACTGTTCCTCAGCCGGAGCTACGCGAGCAGTGCCGGCGTTGTTGATTAGAATATCGATACGACCAAAGTGATCTTTGATTTCGCCAACAGCTTTTTTGATGTTTTCAACATCTAATACATCGCAAGTTGTGGCAAAAACATCAACGCCATATTCGCTTTCAATCTCCGCTTTAACTGCCTCAAGTTTTTCCAGACGACGAGCAACAATAGCAATGTTTGCACCTTGATTAGCCAAAGCCTTTGCGAACTGAACGCCAAGTCCGGAAGACGCGCCGGTAACAAGTGCAACTTTTCCTGTAAGATCAAAAATATTCGTACCCATGTAACTACCTCCATACTCGATTAACACACAGGACTGTGAGTTTGAAAAATACTAGAGAGCAAAACGAGGCTTGTCAAACGAGCCGGTGCAAGCCGCCGCGCCCGCCGATAAAACTGCCGTTCGCACCCGAGTGACGGTAAGTTACAATGATGCAATGGAACGTATCATCGATAAATTGATTGTACTTGTGTGTTGTCTGCTGGTATTAATGTTTACGGAGCAGACAACCATGTTTGTTATTGGTGTATTAATTGCTTTGGCTGTAAGTGCGCTTCAGGAAGCAAAAGTGCTGCCGAGTAAAGCGTTGAAAGCGGTATTATTTGCTTACTTGATAGCGGCAATTCCACTTCAGGCATTTCTGTTGTTTATCCCATTAATTGCCTATGACTGCTTTCGCATGAAAAACTGGTTGCTTAAGTTGTGCTGGACGGTACCGCTCGTTTTAGGCTTTACCCACCTTGGCAATATAACGATCATTTACATCACTTTAATCAGCACAATATCATGCGTGCTGTCTTGGCGCACAATTAGCCAGGAATCTGAGCGGCTATTCTACAAGAATCTTCGTGACGAACTGCGCGAGTCATCAATAGTTTTGGAACATAAAAATCGCGATCTTCAGATACGCCAAGACTACGAAGTAAGATTGGCAACGCTTAGCGAGCGAGGACGTATAGCCCGAGAGATTCATGACAACGTTGGGCATTTGCTCACCAGATCTGTGCTTCAACTAGAAGCAGCGCAAGTTGTACACGCAGATGACGATAAGCTCAAAGAAGAGTTTGAGCAAATCGGAAACACACTACACGAGGCGTTTGACACTGTACGCACCAGCGTGCACAAACTACACGATGATTCGTTAGATTTATCAACGCAGCTATATGCCATCTCGCAAAACTCAAAACTGGATGTAAGCATAGCTAATGACACTCAAGACGTACCGGAAGAATTGGCGTACAGCTTTATCTCCATAATAAAAGAAGCATTGTCCAATACGGCTAAACATAGCGATGCGACGAAAGTGCAGGTTTTGCTTTATGAGTATCCGGGGTTATGGCAATTGTCAATAAAGGACAATGGCAGTAAAAATCCTTTGACATTTTCCGGTTCCAGTGCGCGCATAATGAACAATGGCATTGGTCTTAAGTCGATGGAGGAGCGTGTGCGAGGAATGGGTGGAGTATTTCGTTTAGACTACGACGAAGGTTTTAGAATCTTTTTGTCGGTACCAAAACTAAGTGAGGAGCAAAACCGGTGACAGATAACATTAGTGTGCTTGTGGTAGACGATGATCCAATCGTGAGAATGTCGCTTGCAACAATCCTAAACGCACAAAGCGATATGCAGGTTTGCGGAGAGGGCGGTAACGGTATTGAGGCTATTAAATGTTATGATCAGTATTTGCCTGATGTCTTACTCATGGATATTCAAATGCCACAGTGCACAGGTATCGAGGCGGCAGCGGCGATCTTAGAAAAACATCCTCAAGCGCACGTAGTTTTTCTCACCACTTTTTCTGATGATGAATACATTGTGGCAGCTCTCAAGCTTGGGGCAAAGGGATATCTTATAAAGCAAGAAGTCGCAAATATTGCGCCGGCAATCAGGTCAGTGATGGCAGGGCAAATGGTCTTAGGTAATGAGGTCATCGCAAGATCAATACTGTTTTCCAAACCCACAGTGACTCATACCCAAGAGATCGAGGGGTTGTCAGAGCGTGAGCTGGAAATTATCGAACTTATTGCCCAAGGATTAGACAACAAAGAGATCGCTGCCAAAGTATTCATAAGCGAAGGTACGGTGCGAAATCACGTCAGCATCATGCTGCAAAAACTACAGCTCAAAAACCGCACTCAACTGGCTATACACTACTATAGGCAACTAAAGGATTAAGCTTTTATCTCAATCCCCTCGGCATCCAGATTTGGTGCTCCTGCAGCTATACAGCGTTTTACTATTTTGCGCGCTGCCGGGATAGACATGAGCAAAGTCAGACCCATGAGTAAGGAGGCTGCAAGCGTCATGATCCAAGCCGGAACAAAGCTGAGATAAGCGTCAAATAAAATACCGGAGACTACTGCGCCGATAGCCGCACCAAATAATTCAAAAGCAGTTACTATGCCGATAATTAATCCAACATCCTTTTTACCGTAAGCCTTAGCAACCATCACAGGCGGTGTCACAGTGCCCATACAAGTTCCAAAGCCAAAAGCGATGGCAGCGATGATCGGTCCAATGTCGGTGGTGGGAAAACATAAAGCGATTGAGGCAATAATGCAGGTGGCAGTACCGATGATGGTACCTGCTGCCATTCCAAAACGATCATAAATCGCTCCAAGCCCTATTTTGGCAACAATCACAACGCCCAGATATAGCGACCAAACATAACCCGCCCAAAGCACATCATGTCCTCCGGTAGTAACTTGGATACCATCCACAGTCATAGTCGTCATATTAGATACCGAATTAGTGATAATCGCACCGTTGATAATGCCCATCATTACAAAGCCAAAAATTAAGATCCAAAAACCGGAGCTTTTCTTTAGCACTTTCCAACCAACAGAAACATTGACCGGTCTATCCGGTGACTTATCAACTTTTTGTGTCTCAGAGATACCGGCTCCATATGGCTCAAGCCCCTTGTCGCTGGGGCGATTACGAAACGCAACGACCGCAATTGGCATTGCAGCAACAAAGCTTATGATTGCAAGAAGCAAAAATGCTGATCGCCATCCTGAAGTAGCAATCATATTGCTGGTTATGGGCGACAAGATAACCCCGCCAAGACCGGATCCGGAAAGCGCAATAGACACCGCAAGTCCTCGACGCAAATTAAACCAATTTGTAGATAGGACAGAGGCCAATAGGCGTGTTCCGGCAACAACTACCATACCGGCTATAACACACAAAGCGTATAGCTGCCAAACAGCGGTTATAAATGAGAATAGCAGCAAAACCACTGATGTGGTAATAACTGTAAATCCACCAAGGATTCTTGCGTCTACCTTCTCAATCAAAACACCAAATACAAGGGAAGCAAATATCGCTACCACGGTGCAAAGAGAAACGCCGGTATTAAAAGCGGCAACGGTTATACCAAGCTCTTGAACTACGTGAGACTGAAAGATGGGGATGCAATTAACAAAAATGGTGTAACAAGTTGCCATGATAAGAAAGCTGCCGGCCACGATCCACCAGCCGTAAAAGAACTTACCGGTTTTCTTTGGTTCTCTTTCCTGTGCGTTTGCCAAGTTACCCATTCTCTGTCCTTTCAAACCATTACCAATCTAGTATCTTTGCTGATTATCGCTTAGCAGGTCTAAGTTACGTATCAACTCTATGTAAAAGCCAACGCCCTTTAGAAAGCTATCTACGTCAAGATTCTCATCTTTACCGTGAATGCGACTTCTCTGATCTCCTTTAAACAAAAATCCGGCAAAGCGATACGTGTTAGGGCAGATTCGTGCAAAATGCCTGGCATCGGTGGCACTGCTTTGTATATAAGGAGCAATGATCGCATCAGGATAAACACTATGAGTAACGTCTTTGATGTAGCTAAAACAAGCGTCATCATACGGTGAGATAGGAGAGGGTTCCGAAGCCTCGCCAAGAGAAATAGCTGCATAGTCATCAAAATAACACCTAAGTCTATTTATGGCCAAAGATACCGATTCTGTTGGGTCGATGCGAATGTTGATGCCGGCTCTTGCTGTGCGCGAAATAACATTTACCGCGTCACTGCCCTTAAGTTCGGTAAGCGCGTAGGTTGTGCGCACCATTGCTGCAGTCTCGCTACTGCCTTTGAGGATCATCAATACCAGTGGGCGAAAAAGCCATAGATTTCCAAATACAATCCTCAAACCAAAGCTGCTGTATTTGCCAAGCTCTTTTAGCATAACTTCTACAGGTCTTGATAGTTGAGCCGCAGCCGGGTTCTTTAGCATCGAGGTTAAGCCTGAGACCAGCTTAGCGCTTGCGTCCTTAGGTGAAGGTGTTGCAGCATGCCCTCCGGTAGAGCATACGTCAACAAACGCGTTTGCAATGCCTTTTTCAGCCACTCCAATGGCAGCAAATTGACGCGTAACACCAAGCGGAGGATTATCGATCACAGCTCCGCCCTCATCAAGCACAAACAGTGGAGCTATGCCCTTTTGTTTGAATATTTCGACCATAGCCAAAGCAGTTTCACCCATATCCTCTTCACAATTTGAAGAGCAGAGATAAATGTCTCTCGGTGGAGTGTGACCCTCACTAAGTAAAGTGCTTATGGCTTCGAGCAATCCGGCTAAAACACATTTTGTGTCAACAGCCCCACGAGCATATATACGTCCATCAACAATTTGTGCTGCAAATGGGGGATACGTCCACTCTTCTGATTTTGCCTCAACGACGTCGTAATGTGCCATAAGCACTACCGGCGCTAACGTGCTATCAGCACCTTTCCAGCGAAGCATGATTCCGTAAGTGTTAACACAGGTAAACTCAAGCTTTTCAAACACCAAAGGATAGAGCTTTTTAAGTAGGGGGATAAACTCATCAAAGGCAGTTCTGTCAATGTTAGGGTTCTCTGCTCCCCATACTGTGGAACATTTAAGCATTTCTGTAAACCGCAAAAGGCTCTCGTCGGTTCCTTGCGCACCCGATGCTTTGATAGCGTTTTTATACGGGGTAGGTTTGAGTCGCAAGGCACCAGCAAGTAGCACCAAAGCTAAAATGACAATCAATGCGCAAAACACGGCAATGACAATGGAGAAAACAGACATATTGACCAATCTTTCGCAGTCAACAAAACTTCAAGTGCAAAGTGTAATTGTAAGTCTTTTAAGCATAAATATGCAAAAATCTAAATTATCGGATCCGGAGAAGCAAAACCTCAATAGCTACTTGCGGTAAAACAAAACCCCCAAAGTATTGGGCCCACAATGGTTTGCCACAGAACATCCTGCTGTGGTGATAAGTACTTCTTCAAATGCTTGCAACTCTTTAGTTTGCCTCACCGCGTCCTCAACAAAATCAAGGTCATCGTAAAATGTATGGGTTATAAAAGCTCGCGAAAGATCGATATCACTTTGCCCTACAAGTTTATCCTTTAGATATTGCTGAACTACCTTCTTCATTGAGCCGCGATACTTCTTACCAACACCCAACTTGCCGCCTTGCATATCAAGACAAGGCTTGATCTTTAGCAGATCTGCACTCAATGCAGTAAATCCCGAGCACCTGCCGCCGGCATGCATGTACTCCAGCGTATCCAAGACAAAGCTGGTGTTTAGTAGCTGCTTTTTAGCTTCGCAGCGTTTGACTATCTCGCTTGCGTCCATGCCGGTTGCAGCCAGCTCAGCTGCATAAAGCACCAACCAACCGCCGCCGGTTGAAAGCGTGCGTGTATCAATTGAGTAAATGTTATTGAGCTCAGTAGCAGCAAGAACAGCGTTGTCATAACAAGAAGAAAGCTCGCTGCTGATCGCAAAATGTATGATCGCATCCGCGCCCGAATGTAGCTCTTCCTTAAAAATCTCTCGGTACTCAACAACATTAATTGCAGAAGTATGTGTGATGCCTTTACCACTTTCAAAGTACGAGAAGATGTCTTGCGGAGTAATATCAACACCATCTTTGTAATCGACATCACCCATGACGATTGTTAACGGTACTCGACGAATACCGTATTTGTTCAACAGTTCTGGTGACAAATCATTGGTGCTATCAGCAATAATCTTTGTTCGCAATTTAAAAGCCCCTCTCCATATCTGCGATCAATGCCATGCATTCTACAAGTAATGGTCTAGGAGATATCTTACATGGTAATTATAATCATGCAACTATTTATATGATTGGATGAGATCAATAAGTTGTTTAAGATAAACTAGAACGCAAAGTTTTTGGCTTTTATTGGAGACGAATATGCAAATTGACGACTTTAAACTGGAAGTGTTTTTTGACAAGCATGAGTTCAATACGCCACATCTTTTGGCTCAATCGGACTGTCAGGCAATGACTGTGGCAGAGCTTGTAGCGATGGAGCCGGGCGCTGAGGCAAAGTTACATAACACTTGGTTGGGATACACAGAAGTAGCCGGCAGCAATGAACTACGCGAGCAGGTAAGCGAACTATATCGTGGCGTGTCTGTCAAAAACGTTCTCATGTTTTGTGGAGCCGAAGAAGCAATATTTGCATACATGAATACGGTATTATCTCCGGGCGATGAGGTTATTTGTCTTACTCCAACTTACCAATCTTTGATAGAGCTGCCAAAAGCTATTGGAGCGAAAGTTATACCTTGGCGCTTGCGCAATCAACAAACGACATGGACTTTAGACTTTGAGGAACTTACAACTCTGATAACAAAAAGCACAAAGCTGATTGTAATCAACACACCAAACAATCCCACCGGATACACTCTCAAAGATGTGGAGATTGATCAATTGGTTAATGTGGCCGCTTCTCACAATATCAAGATTTTTTCCGATGAGGTTTATCGCGGACTTGATCTGGACGGTCTCATCAGACCTGCTTTGGCAGAAGTTTACGAAAACGCGGTAACGCTTGGAGTGATGTCAAAAGCTTACGGTTTGGCAGGACTGCGCATCGGTTGGCTGGTGGGAAGCGATGTTGACTTGCTTGCAAAAGTACAAAAGTACAAGCATTATTTAAGCATATGCAACTCTGCAACATCTGAAGTTTTGGCAGGAATTGCTCTAAAGCATAAAACGGCGATCCTTGGGCGAAATCTGGGAATTATTCAGGCAAACCTAAACTTAGCAAATGAATTTTTCGAAAGACACAAAGATATATTTGTAAATAATCCTCCACAATGTGGCTCGGTTGCTTTTCATCAAATTAAAAACGAGTATCTATTGGAGGCCGTAAAAACGATTGCCAATGTAACTCCTGGTGAGAATATCATTGACATATATTGTTCGCACTTAGCTGAACAAGCAGGTGTATTATTGTTACCGGGGTCAACTTACGAAGTTGATGAGCCATATTTTCGCATGGGTTATGGCAGATTGGATTTTTCTGACGGTCTGAAAGTATTAGATAATTATTTGCAGAATCTGACACACGACGAATAAATCGGCACATCCATATAGTCAAACAACATTCGATACAGAGAAAATACGGTACGCAAATGCCAGAGTTACCAGAAGTAGAAACAATTCGCCGCGGGCTTGAGCGCACGCTAATTAGTAAAACGATCAAGCATGTTGAGCTTAGAGAAAAGCGGAGCTGCACAGTGCCCGGCAATGAACTGTCTGCTGCCATCACAAATGCAAAGATCACAAAAATCCAACGCCGCGGCAAGTTACTCATCGTTGAGCTTAGCAATGACATTAGCTTGCTTATCCATTTGCGTATGACCGGTCAGCTAATATTTAAAGCTAAAGAGCAAAACAAAGTAAAGACACCGGACTTTGGCGGTGGATACCCAAATCAGTCATTCGTGAACGAGCTTCCTGATAAAACCACACGAATCATCATTACTCTGTCGGACGATTCGC
>QMCD01001884.1_pt1 | contig 12215 bp, 12 predicted proteins | sample 1821841 | NCBI WGS metagenome assembly QMCD01 (sample SAMN01991225, study PRJNA193472) | Termite gut metagenome, whole genome shotgun sequencing project. | isolation source: worker | host: Macrotermes natalensis | reverse complement strand
GCATGTGCAGATTCTTCAAATATTGAAATGCGACAATCTGTAATCTTTTGGTTGGATTGTGCTAAGCAAATTAACAATACAGAAACAGTAAATATATTGATAAAAAAATACGAAAAATAGAAATGAGAACATTTTTTTTATTTATTCTTATGCTTTTTGCGCATACTCTTTATGCTCAAATGGATTATTCATCATACCAAAACGGTGTAGAACTTTTTGATAAAGGAAAATGTTGTCTTGCTTGGGATACACTTCGGGTTTTTGAAAAAAATTTTCATGATAAAACAAAATTACCAAGTAACATAAATGAATTATTGGATAAGGCAGAAACTTGTTGTAAAAAAAAATTAGTGAATGTTAAATTATCGATTAAAGATGATGACAAAAAACGTTTAGAGAGAGATGGAAAAAACCCCGATGAAATCTTAAAATCAATAAAAGAAGGAATTAACGATAAGGATAATTCTTATGAGATAATTCTTAGGTATTCTGATGAAAAATTGACTTTTTATGTGGAAGAAGACGGAAATATTAAAGAACAAAGAAGTGTCAATGTCAATTTGTCTCCCAAAGAATTTATACAAGTAGTAAACGATTTGATAGCAGATGCTGATAGAAAGGATAGTTGTAAAGATGATATAAATTTTGTAAAAGCTGCGATAAGCCTGCTTGAAAAAGACTTTTTTGATATAAAAGATACAGTAGATATTGATAAAGTGAAATTAGTAAGAGAATTTTATATGGAAAATATCATTAAAAAAAATGATTGTATAAAAAAATTGTTAGAAAGTGAATATAATCACCACATAATACAGTTTTTATTTATATGTATAACTATTGATGAATATGAATTTAAAAATGCCAGCAATCTTGATAAAATAAATTTCATCCCCAATATTATAGGAAATTACGAAAATTTGAAATCAAAAGATAAAATAAACATCAAAAAGTATGACGACAAAATAAAAAAATGGGAGACAGAAAAAAATAGATTAGAAAGAATATATGTAAAAACAAATAATTAATTATCAAAACATTATGAATAATATATTAAATAAAATTGTCCATGCGACAATTATTTTCGCTTTGACATTTTGTCTTTTTTGTAGTTGCAATAGAGCAATTTATAAAAAAACAATATACCCTTATGAACAAAGAAGATTTGAGAGAGATACAACTTTAATTAAAACACCTCCCAATGTCTTGTTCGATACAATAATTGTTCATCAAAAAGAGACAGGGGTTATAACGCCTCACAGAATTACTTTTAAAATAGATAAAAAAACAGGAGACACTATAGAACTTCAAAATGAAAAAATACCAAATACTTCACATGAGACAAGAGTTATCATTCCTAATACGGATATAGTATTTCCTCCAAAATTGAGAAAAAAAGCAATGTCTGTAATTGAAAGTGATAAAGCGAGAGAACTTGCAACATTTATGATAACGAAAGCTAAAGAACGTTTAAATTCTCCTATATCGAACAAAGCACTTGAAGAGAATATTGAAAAACAAATAGAACAACTATTTAATAGTATTACAGAGTTGGATGTTCTTAAAAATTCCTTTTATAAGGAAGGGGTGAATAAAGACGAAATTGAGAAGAAAATAATTGAACAAACTGAGAAAATTCGTGTGGGGACTTCAAGTTATTTTATTTATTGGGAAATTGAAGGGACTAAATTCGCAAAAGAATATGAATTTAACTATGCTTTTGAATCAGGGAAGTGGGAACTCAGTACTCGAATGAAAACAGACTTAAATAAATTAACTGAATCTTTTTTTAAACATATAGAAAATTTCGAAAAAGATTATCCTAAATATCAAGTTAAATCAATTAATCTTCGATTAGTGGCTTATGCAGATGAAACGTATCCACACCCAAGTTTGCAGAAAGAACTTGAAATAAAAGAAGATAAAACAGGAATTCCCACAACTGAACCTCAAAGAAGAATGTGGTATAATAAAAAAATATCAAAGAACAGAGCAGAAACAACAAGACAAAACATATACAAATATTTGGAAAACTATAACAAAAAAAATAATAAACAAATAAATTTGACGGAAAATCCAGACCAAGGACGCGGAGAAGAACGTCCGTCAGGTCTGACTCCTCCATATCCTCTAAAAGATGATAGACGGCGAGGATTTCATATTCATCTAACGTTTGAGCTTGAGAATAAAATCGAATAAACGTCCTTGACTGGTACCCCTTGGCTGGCGCAGTTCTGTGAACCGTGTCTATTCTTAAGTACGATTCACAGAACCATGCCAGCCAAAGGAAATTGACGACTTACGGTATTCCGCCGACAAACTGCCTACTCTGAACTCCCACCGCTGCCACAAGATTGTATCGCGTAGTATTCAATCAAATTCTCTCTTAATCCGCCTTTTTACTTACACAACCACGCAACACAATCATGCGGTAGCGGAAGCTATGCAATTACTCTCTTCTCATTATGTACACATTATGTCAAATTGTGAACAACTCCTAATGCTGTTTTCTATTACATTTTTTTGTCAATTATTACAGTCCGGGCGCAACTTAAAAATACAAATACAGCCATAAAAGACAGCCCCATTATAATCACGGAACCCAAGACTGCGCCTTTTACTGCGATTGCTTTCTCAGGATTATCGGGCATATACAAAACATCCACCTTATCGTCGCGCCAAATGTTGGAAGAATGGCTTTTGAAAGTATATTCTTTGTCTTCTACCGTAAAAGTCACATACACATCATAACTTGCCGGACTGTCTTTTGTCTTTTTTGACCTTAGTATCTTACTGCTTACTGTACCTGTGGAACGCACTCCATTTTTTTTAAAATTTGCATACTCGACAAACTTGTATGCACCTGCCGAAAATATGCCGGTCCCTATGGCCACTACTACCCAAAAAAGCCAACCGAAACCTTCTTTTTTAAGTTTACCTTTTTTCATTCCCGCTTGTTGTTGTGTTCCGGCAGCGTTTTCGATCGCCGGATTCGATTTAAACGCTGTTATGAAAAACCAGCATAAAAAAAAACTTATTAATACAAAAAAAGCATAAATCAAGTATTTCATACTATTTGAATAAAATTATTAACACATTAATGTAACAGATAGTTCTCCAACAAAATCATCATTTGCTACACACAACCAAGCGACACAATCGCGCGGTAGCGGAGCGAAAAAAAATGAAGCAGGCAGGCGGAATTTCCTATATATAGTTATATATAGCCCTTTTTTACAACACTGTTACAAGATTTTTTTGCAAAAGTACCTGTTTTTACTACCTTTGTCAATCCCACCAAAGTATGATTTTCGACATGGATATACAACAATTTTTCGATCCAATACAAAAAACACAGCAAAATTTGCCGTATGATGACCTTGATTCATTGATTTCAATGTGCGATGCCTTTTCGGAAGCCAATAATATCAGCGTATATATTATTGATTATGACAAGCAGAATTTTTTGTATGTGTCACGGCATCCGTTGTTTCTTTCGGGTTACACGCGAGAGGAAGTAAAGGAAATGGGGTATAATTTTTACGAAAAGGTGGTTTCGCCCGAAGATATACAAATGCTGCTGGAAATGAATAAAATGGGATGGGAGTTTTTTTATAAAGCGCCAGCCGGAAGACGCCGGTTGATGCGTATTTCATATAGTTTTTACCTGCATCATCAAAAAGGCGGGAAATGTTTGATACAACACAAGCTTATTCCTGTCCGTTTTACTTCCGATAATAATATATGGCTGGCAGCCTGTTTTGTGAGCAATTCTCCGTATAAAGAATCCGGCAACGTGCATTTGGTGAATATGGTGAATATGGAAAAGCAACATCTCAAATATAATTTTGAAACTCATAAGCTCATACCCTATACGCCCGAAAAGTTAAGCGAACGGGAAATCGAAATTTTGCACCTTACCATGCGCGGCTATGATGAATCACAAATTGCCGGATTGCTGCACATCACTTCCCCATACGGTTAAAAGCCACAGGCGTAAGATTATAAAAAAGATGGGGGTAAGCAACCTTTCAAATGCAGTAACTATGTTTTTTTCTCAAATTTAAGAGTTGAGAGGATTGCAAATCGAGGTGGAATTCACTGTTCCTACTCGTTGTAAACAGCGTCTTGTTTAAGTGAATAATTCTGCTCCAATTAATTGCTTTTTTATAAACCTGAGTTTTGGATAAGGTGATATACCGGAAATAGCCTGAATAGGCTTAATTTTCAGAACCTTAGGTCAACGAACTAAGGTAAAATGACATAAACAACTTTGCCTTTCAGGCAAAACAACTCACAAACAACTTAAAAGTTCTGCCTTCCAGGCAGTGTTTGTCTTGGCTTTTTCTCCTCAGGTTGCGCTCTGCTTAGCTGAGGTTATGAAAATATGGCTTTTCAAGCCGCCGGCTTATCCAAAACTCAGGTTATAAAGTCACAAATTGAAAATTGCAGGTAAGTGTTTTTTTTACTCAAAACAGATCCGGATTGGTTAATGTTGTGTTGTTTGTAATTCCGGAGCAACTTTGAACCATGAACAGAATTAGCCGGATTTTATCCCGGTCATCTTGCAAATCTTATTAAAATCGTGGTTCAAGACAATTATTATTCGTAATTTTGTACAAAATTTTAATTATTCACCCAAAAAATGAAAAACATAGTCAAACTATTGCTTTTTGCAACACTCTTTTTAGGTATGAATTCGTATGGAAATAAACGGGAAAAAGCGGCAAATGAGCCGCAGCAGGCGGCAGCCGGGTTTAAGCTCGGAACCGGAGTAAACGTAAGCCATTGGCTTTCGCAATCGGAATTGCGAGGCACAGAGCGGAAACAGTTGATAACCAAAAAGGATTTCGACTCGATAGCCGCAATGGGGTTCGACCACGTTCGCCTGCCGGTAGACGAAGAGCAGATGTATGACGGGCAAATGAACCGCAACGAGGAGGCTTTCCGCCTGATGCACAACGCGATTAAGTGGACGCTGGAAAATGGCATGAACATCATTGTTGACCTGCACATCATCCGCGCGCACCATTTTAACAATGAGAACGAAAGCGCCAATACGCTTTTTGAAAAACCGGAAGAACAGGATAAAATGGTTAATATCTGGCTGGATTTACAGAAGGATTTGATGCAATATCCGGCCAACCGGCTGGCTTACGAATTGATGAACGAGGCAGTTGCTCCGACCGATGAGGACTGGAATCAGCTAATTGCTAAGTTAATTGCAGCTATTCGCGTGCAGGAACCGGAAAGAATGATTGTAGTCGGTTCCAACTTGTGGCAAACGGTAGAGACTTTTCACAACCTGCGTGTGCCGGAAAATGATAAAAACCTGATTCTCAGTTTTCATTTCTACTATCCGCTTGTGGTAACGCATTATCGCGCGCCCTGGACGGCTCATGCGCCATACGCCGGTGCGGTTCAGTATCCGGGACAGGCGATTGACACGGCTCTTTACGCATCATTAGATCCGGCACTGGTCGAAGAGCTTAAAAAGTCAAACGGCGTGTGGAACAAAGAGCGGTTGGCAGAGACAATGAAGCCCGCGATTAATAAGGCAAAAGAGCTGGATTTACCGCTTTATTGCGGAGAATTCGGAGCCTATCCGGTCTTTATCGACAAGGAGACACGCCTGCGCTGGTACCGGGATATTGCAGCAGTTTTCCGTGAAAACAGCATAAACAATGCGCACTGGTGCTACAAAGGCGACTTCCCGGTTGTAAACGAAGATGCTTCCGCCAATGAATTACCTGCAATTTTGCTGGGAAAATAATCATTATTCACTAACAACTTAATCACTATAAATGATTTATCCTATTACAATATACGGACATTCCGTATTAAGAAAAGAAACAATTGAGATTGAGAAAGATTATCCGGATTTGGCTCAATTGCTTGAAGATATGTTCAAAACGCTGCACAATGCCGACGGGGTAGGATTGGCGGCGCCTCAGATTGGGTTGCCGGTTCGAGTGTTCATCGTAGATTTGAGTATGCTTGAAGAAAGAAATCCGGAATACAAAAATTTTAAGAAAGTGTTTATCAATCCGGTTATTGAGGAGAGAAGCAAGGAAAAAGTCTCAATGGAAGAGGGCTGTCTCAGTTTACCGGGAATAAACGAATCGGTATCCCGCCCGGTAAAAGTCAGGATACGCTATTTGAACGAGCAGTTCGAGGAGTTCGAAGAGGAGTTTGACGATTACGTTGCGCGGGTCATTCAGCACGAGTACGACCATTTGGAAGGAAAACTGTTTATTGACCACATTTCCCCGATTCGCCGGCAGATGAACAAAAGCAGGCTGAACGGAATGACTAAGGGGAAAGTAAACTGCCGGTACAAGGTAAAGACAGTGTAAGCAAGCGAATGGAAAATTTTGAACAGATAAAACAGCTACTGACTAAGGGAGCGGCCGATGAGGCAATCGCTCTCTTAGCCGGTTTTACGGAGAAAAATCCCTCTTCGGACGAGGCTTTCTTTTTATTGGGAAATGCTTACCGCAAAAAGGAGCATTGGGAATTTGCCCTTAACAATTACCGCAAGGCAATGGACTTAAACCCCGAAAGCCCGGCGAAACATGCCTATAAAATGGTTATTGATATTCTGAATTTTTACAATAAGGATATGTTTAATCAATAGAATTCTCCGGAAAATAATTAATGCTGAAAAAGTTCGCGAAGACGCAAAGGAATTTTCTGATTTTCCGAAGAGGTCTAATGAATTCCAGTGCCTTTTATTCATCAAAAAAGAGGCTTTCCAATAGGAAATAATTGCCGAATGACTGTTCGAGCTATATGGTTTATGTTTTTCCAGACCAATGTTTGTGTTTTTTAGAAATTTAACGGAATATTTTTATATAAAAAGAAAGAGACTTAAAGCCATTATAATCATTCCGGCAATAAGTCCTAAAATAGATATATGGTGTTTTCCGTATTTTTCGGCTGTAGGTAAAAGCTCATCTAATGAAATGTAAACCATAATTCCCCCAACAGCAGCTAATACTATGCCATTCACTAACGGCGACCAAAATTGCAATAGAACGAAGTAGGCAATAATAGCCCCAAATGGCTCTGCCAAACCCGAAAAGAACGAAAACCAAAAGGCTTTTCGCTTATTTCCTGTGGCGTGATATATGGGTACTGATACGGCAATACCTTCGGGAATATTGTGTATCGCAATGGCAATAGTAATCGGTATTGCCACCGAAAGACCGTTTAATGCCGATGTAAATGCGGCAATACCTTCCGGGAAATTATGAATGGCGAGCGATAGAGCAACAACAATTCCTGTGCGTTGTAGTGATTTTTGTTGAATATTAGGTTTATTCATATCCTCCATGCTCTGCAATTCATGCGGATTGTTAGATTCCGGTATCATAAAATCAATCAGTGCAATCAATCCCATTCCTCCGAAAAAGGCAAACAACAAATACAGCATTCCGGCTTTTTCGCCTAAAAGCTGCGTAAATTCTTCTTTGGCTGTTGGAATTAATTCCATAAACGACACATACAGCATTACACCCGCCGAAAATCCCAACGATGCACAGAGAAAATTCTTGTTGGTATGTTTAAACAGTAAGGCAATCAAACTACCGATACCGGTAGCAAGACCGGCAACCATAGTTAATCCAAAAGCAAGCAATACAGTATGTTCCGGCATTTTTACGCAATTTTCATACGAACGAAAAACGATATTTATAAGCTAATGTTTATAATCTCTATTTTTTCCATTCTTTTGTTTAATTTATTTTACTTTTTCAGCACTATTTATCTTTATTGGCAAAGTTACTCATTTTTACAGTTAAGAGTACAGTGTTTCATTTGTTTTTAATTGAAATTTAATAAAACACCCACATAATTATTGACTTGTGTGTCAATTGGATGTTTCATATAAAAACGATTCATTTATTTGTTTCGCTTGGTATTAACTTTTCAAAAGAGCATTCTGCAAATACACTAACTTCGCATTTGTTAATAATTCTTGATTTTCACCGTTCAGAGCCTGTTTGAATTAATAATGCGAATCAGGAGCTGAAAAAAATGTGACAAAAGGCATATCACCCTTACGCCGAAAGCATTTAATGAGGATAACCCCTTACAAGCAAAGCGCAGTTCGGGGTCGGAGTATGAGGAACGGCTATCTCTATCCGAACTCCGGAGGAGTTCAACCAGCTACGGGGTTGGTTAGATAAGTAAAAAGACTGGCTCTATTCCCAACCTTGAGCTGCACTTCGTTTGCACAAGGTTATCCGGATACAAGTCCTACGGACTTGGGCACACTCTTCAACTCCTGATGAGCACAATTAACTCAAACAGGTTCTAAGATTCCGGAGCATCTGAATTTTGTGCCCAACGGGAGTCTCAATCCATCTAAACTATTCCTGGAAAGGCATGGTTTACAAAACCGCAGCAGCATGCGGTTCACTTATGGACATTTGAGGCGTTGGATCATTTTCTTTAATTCTTTTCCTGCATATTTTCTCAATTTCTAAAACATCAGGAACTCCCGAAATATAAACAACATCAGGAACAAATTCAGCAGGACGATTTTTTCTACGAACCATTTTTCCCGACCGGAGTTGTAATGAAATATCGCCTTTCCTGTTGTTCATTTCCATATTTCCGGTAAACTGCTCCCAATCATAAGTGGAGATATTTCCCTTACGATAACGTAAAAGCCTGGTTGCTGTTCCAACAAAATATCCTCCCTTTTTTAAAAGAGAATAAAAGCCCGATAATAATATTCCGGTTCCAATTAAAACAAACAATCCTATTATTAACGCCGGGACAAGCACCGGCTCAAAATTCTCCCAACTGCCCGTTGTTGGTACTCCGTTTGCTTTAAAATGTACTTCCTTTCCTGCCAATAGCGGCCCCAGGAAAGCTACAACAAAAATACTTGTAAATGCAATCCAGCATATACCAAAAAAAATAATCCCAAGGGATTTCTTCACTGGCTGGTATCTCTTGGCGAATACGGAAAATTCAATTTTTTCTTTTCCGGTAACCGATTCTAATTCTGCCGGTAAAAATCTAATATCATTCATTTTTTATTTATTTTTGTTTCTAACTAAGAAGCTGTTTTGAGTTAATTATGCGCATCAGGAGTTAAAGAGTGCGCCCAAGTCCGGAGGACTTGTATCGGGATAACCCCTTGCAAGCCGGCAGGCGCAGCTCGGGGTAGTTCGGAATAGAGATAGTCTCTGCACTTCCAACCAACCCCGTAGCGGGTTGAACTCCGGAGCTCGGATAAAGATAGCCGTTCCTCATACCCCAACCCCGAACTGTGCTTTGCCTGTAAGGGGTTATCCAAATGTAAGTCCTACTTCGGCGTAAGGTGATATGCCTTTTGTCGCATTTTTTCAGTTCCTAATTCGCATAATTAATTCAAACAGGTTCTGAATAATTTGTGCCATTCGTTGATTTTTAATCTTAATTAAAAGAAATAATCCCAATCTTTCCAGACCGCCTCTCTCCCAATCTGTTTCAAATCGCGCTCCATCTGCCTGGCAGTACGCTCATCGCTGACGTGAAACTGCTCAAGGGTTTTAGGATAAGAGAAATAGCCGCCCGGCTCGGTTTTGCTTCCGGCACTCATTGTGGTTACGCCGAGCGTTGCCATATTATTCCGGAAAACGGCGTTTTCGCGCGTTGAGTAGCTGATGTCTATATCGTGGTCGAAAATGCGGAAGGCAAATGTCAGCTGCGCCATTTCCCGGTCGGTAGCCGATACATTGGGCTGAAACCCATCGTTTTCCGCCGCGCGCATACGCGGGAAATTGACGCTGTACTTCGTCTTCCAGTAGTGTTTTTGGAGGTAACGAAGATGACGAGCCATCATCGCCATATCAGTGCGCCAGTCTTCCAAGCCGACCAATACACCCATTCCGATAGAATGTACACCTGCCTGTCCCATACGGTCGAACCCATTTACACGCCACTCAAAATCGGCTTTCATCCCTTTCGGATGATACACGTTGTAGCGCGCCCGGTTGTACGTTTCCTGAAAACAGATTACGCCGTTCAGCCCGTGCCGGGTTAATTCTGCATATCCGGCTGTTTCCAGCGGCATTACCTCAATTTTCAAATTAGAAAAGTAAGGCTTTGCCAAGTCCAGCGCCTTTGCAATATAGGAAACATCAGCTACTGCCGGATTTTCGCCGGTTACAAGCAGCAGGTTTTCAAACGGCGCCAGTTTTTTGATAGCCTTATATTCATTCACGATTTCCTCTTCCGTAAGCGTAATGCGCTTTTCCGGGTTGGAGGCGTGAAAACCGCAGTAAACGCAGTGATTCCGGCACGAGTTGGAGAGATAGAGCGGAATAAACATCGAAATTGTTTTTCCGAAACGTTTCAACGTATATTTCTGACTTAACTGCGCCATTGTTTCCAAATAAGGCTCTGCCGCAGGCGAAACCAATGCCATAAAATCATCTACAGTCAACCGGTCTTCTTTTGCCAGCGCACGGCGAACATCCGAATCCGTCTTCGCATAAATGGATTTAGTGGTCTCTTCCCACGAAATTTTTCCAAGTTCCTGACTAAACATTTGTCTTCTATTTGCTAAAATTTAATTTATACTTCAACGAAAGCACGAATGCACGAAAGGTCGAAAGCACGAAAGCGCGAAGGGAGATACAACGAAACTGTTTCGCGCATTCGTGCTTTCGTGCTTTCGTGCATTCGCGCTTTCGAGCTTTCGAGCTTTCGAGTTATTTCAACCGTTTCAACATATTGCATATCACACTCTGCATTCCTTTGGAATAAAATCCCGGTTCGGCATTTTCCAGTAAATATTTGTATTCCGGCAAAAGCTCCGGTTCTTTCCGGCAAAGCTCGTATCCCATCTTCATACACAACGCCTGTATGGCAACCGGCTCCTGCGGCGAAAGCATGCGGTCCAGGCAAAAGTTGAGAAACTCTACCGGAACCGGTTCTTCGACGGGAAGAGCCAGCAATATACTGAGCAGGCTGCGCTTACTTCCGTGGTTTGTACTTTGCATTATGTGCCGCATCAATTCGGAGCGCTTGTCCATAAACCATTCGGGAAACCGGCACGAAATTTTCTCGCACACCCACGCCGCCCGCCACGCTGTTTTCGGACTTCCGTCGAAAACAAGCGCGTACAACCCGGGAAAAATTTCCGGTTCTGCCATTACACGGCAGGCAAATTCCTCTGCAAAATTCCTGTAAAGCCTTTCCGAAAGTTTTTCTTTTAGATTATGTATCATTTACTTGCATTTCTACAACACGTTTTCCGCATTATTTTCTTTGCAAAAGTACAAATTTATGCACTATCATTTATCATAATTAAAAGGAAACAATAAAAAATCGGGAAACCATGCAGTTTTGACGGAACGAAAACATTGAACTTTCCGGCAGGGAAGTTATACGCACTGTTCAACGGCCTGATTTTACAGAACAAATTGTTACAGAATCCCCAATAATAAGGATAACCTGTGTAAAAACCCCTAAAATAAGGGATTTCCCGGCATATCGCATATCGCGAACTTTGCATCATTAATTTTAAACATTTTAATGATGAGAAAAAAAGTCAGTATAGCTATTGGTTTATTAGCTGCAGTTCAGTTGGGGTACGCTCAGCAGGAGGTACCCGAAAAAGAAAATCCGTTTACCTTTGAAGCCTCTTATGTGGGCGATGCTTACGGCAATGCTGCCGGAGGATTGAAAACCGGCGGCGGTTATATGGGTATGGGTAATTTAATGATAGGTTTTGATACCGAAAAGGCGCGCTGGTGGAAAGGCGGAAGTTTCTTTATCAACGGTGCGGGCATACACGGGAAATCACTTTCCGAAAATTTCTTGGGGGATTTGCAAGTCGCTTCCAATATTGATGCGGGAACGCATACCTACCTGCACGAACTTTGGTTTAAGCAGGATTTTGGAAAATTCTCCTTTACCGCCGGTTTACAGGATTTGAACGCCGAATTTCTGACAAGCGAAAATGCAGGCGAATTTATCAACAGTTCTTTTGGCGTTCCGCCTACCGTTTCTTGCAACCTGCCTGTACCCATTTTCCCGCTTACCGGATTGGGTGTTACTGCCCGATGGAATATCAGCGATAAATTCGCTTGGCAAACGGCTGTCTTTGACGGTTTTCAAACGGATTTTGAAAACAATCCTTATAATATAGACTGGGAACTGGGCAAAGACAACGGCGTTCTTGTTGCCACCGAATTTCATTCCACATTTAATATCAA
>QMCD01002783.1_pt1 | contig 12218 bp, 9 predicted proteins | sample 1821841 | NCBI WGS metagenome assembly QMCD01 (sample SAMN01991225, study PRJNA193472) | Termite gut metagenome, whole genome shotgun sequencing project. | isolation source: worker | host: Macrotermes natalensis | reverse complement strand
TTTCCAGGTGTTTTTTGATAAATTCTTTATATTCATAACCTGTATGGTCACTGGCTAATCCGATGATCGTATTGGCGTAATTCATAATTTATATGTTTATACAAAACGGTTAAAACAAGAAAAATAGAATGTAATCTGACGGTTATCCTGAAAAGTTAAAGGCTAAAGTCCGGTTATTCGGTTGCAGACAGTTAGCCTTTAACTGTTTGTTTTTTTGAAATGGTTAGTCTTTAATCATTTTCTTTACGAGCTTATAGACATTGTCGCCGGTAAAACCGAGTTTCTGGTCTAATACCTTATAAGGAGCCGAATATCCGAAACTTGGCATGCCGTGGATAGCGCCATTGTCTCCGACAAGTCCCTGCAAGGTAACCGGCAATCCGGATGTCAGCCCGAAACGTTTGACGCCTTTCGGTAATACACTATCCTGATAATCTGCTTTCTGGTCGCGGAATAACCCCTCCGAAGGAACAGATACGATACGTACTTTGATACCTTCTTTCTCCAGTTTTTCAGCGCCTTCCACAAGGGTTGCCACTTCGGAACCGCTGGCCAGCATCACCACATTCGGTTTGCCTTTGCAGTCGCTGACAATGTATCCGCCTTTGGTAATCTGCTGAGCCTCTTTACGGCGGTTGCCGCTTGCCGCCGGCAGATTATTAATGTTCTGGCGGGATAGGATCAGCGCCGTCGGACGATTACCTTCTACGGCTGCCTTCCATGCGTAAATCGTTTCTTCCGCATCGGCCGGACGAAGAACAACCGTCGAGCGTTTTCCTTTATGGTTATGCAGGTGTTCCAACAGGCGGATCTGTGCCTCGTGCTCTACAGGCTGGTGCGTAGGGCCGTCTTCGCCTACGCGGAATGAATCGTGTGTCCATACGTAAATCACGTGTAGATTCATCAACGCAGCCAGGCGTACGGCAGGTTTCATATAATCGGAGAAGACGAAGAATGTGCCGCATACGGGTATAACGCCGCCGTGCAATGCCATGCCGTTCATGATGCATGCCATAGTCAGTTCGCTAACGCCTATCTGCAGGAACTGTCCGGAAAAATCTCCCTTTTTGAATGCTTTTGTATATTTAAGGAAGCCGTCTGTCTTGTCCGAATTGCTGAGGTCTGCCGATGCTACAATCATATTTTCAACCTTCTGGGCATACAAGCCGAGCATGGTTGCGGAGGCGGCGCGCGTCGCAATGTTTTCTTTCATTTCAACAGACGAATAATTGATCTTAGGCATTTTTCCGCTTAAGAATAAATCCAATTTCGCAGCCAGTTCGCTATTGCCTTTCCGGAATTTTTCTTCTTCCTTTGCCATGCCCTGCGCCCATTTTTTCAATTCTTTCCGGCGTTCCGCATAGAGTTTTTTTACTTCCGGGAAGATGGTAAACGGATTTTTCGGATCACCGCCCAGGTTTTTTACGGTGGCGTCAAAGTCTGCACCTGCGGCAGATAAAGGTTGTCCGTGTGTCGATACGGTGTGTTCATAGCTTTTTCCTTTTGCATCGACGGCGCCTTTGGCCATAACGGTTTTGCCGATAATGAGGGTCGGACGTTTCTTTTCCGCGTTAGCCGCTTTCAGCGCTTCGCGTATTTCGTCAGCCGAACATCCGTCAACGTCGATAACGTTCCAGTTCCATGCTTTATATTTTGCAGCTACGTCTTCCGTATCCACTTCGTCTACTTTTGTGGAAAGCTGTATATTGTTTGAATCGTAATACATAATGAGGTTATTCAGGCCCAGGTGTCCGGCAATGCGTCCGACACCCTGTGAAATCTCTTCCTGGATACCTCCGTCGGAAATATAGGCGTATGTCTTATGCGCCATCCATTCTCCGAAGCGGGCCGCCATAAAACGTTCCGCGATAGCGGCTCCCAGCGCCATGGCATGGCCTTGCCCGAGCGGGCCGGATGTATTCTCAATACCATGCGCAGTATCTGCTTCCGGATGTCCCGGCGTATGGCTTCCCCACTGGCGGAAACTTTCCAGCTCCTTCAGCGGTATCATGTCTGATAATGCAAGTACGGAATATAACATCGGCGACATATGCCCCGGATCCAGGAAGAAACGATCGCGGTACGGATGATCCGGTTTTTCAGGACTGTAATTCAAAAACTCGGAATAAAGCACATTGATAAAATCTGCTCCCCCCATTGAACCTCCCGGATGACCGGAATTGGCTTTCTCTACCATCGAAGCAGCCAGAATGCGGATATTGTCGGCCGCTTTGTTCATGATTTTTACATCGTTCATTTTTGTTTGTTTTTAATAAAGTAGTTCTTTAATTGTTATGATTATTTGTTCAACTGTTTTAAAAAAGCGGATCTGTCGTATATCCGGGGATTAATTGCAGTTTTCTTTTATCAGTTTGTCCACAACCGGGTCGCCCAACTCTTTCGCTTTCTCCAGATGTGTGCAGGCCTCCGTTTTTTTCTCCTGGCGAATCAGGCAGATGCCCAGTATGCGATATGCCGATGCGAAATCAGGTTGTAATTCAATTGCTTTTTCCGCACTTGCCTGCGCTTTTCCGGGTTCTTTCAATCGCAGGTATACCGAGGCTTTCTCCGCATGGTATATGGCGTTTTCGGGATTCATGGCAATTGCCGTATCAATATCCTTCAGGGCTCCTTCAAAATTATTGGAACGAAATTTAGCCTGCTCCCGGTAATAATAAAATCCGTCGTTTACATTACCTCCCGTCAGCATGTAGTATTTGTCATAATCATTTGCCGCCTGTTCGTAAAGGCCAACCTGCATTTTCAGGTCTATACTTTCCAGCAGATAGGCGGCGGCTTCGTTTACCGGGCTTTTGGCAACGGCGCTGTCCATCATCGTTATGATTTCCATCAGATTGGATCCGGGGATCTGTTCCTTACTTTTTGCCGCAAGATACCAGGATGAAGCAGACGACGAAGGGCTTTGATTTACGATTGAGTATGAATGGTAAGCATTCTCGTAATCTCCGTTGAAAAATGCAATGTCTCCTTCCAGATGGCGATAAGCGGGAAGGTCGTCTTCTGCAATCGCCTTCTTTATGTAGTCCGTTGCCGATCCGATATTCCAGTTTTTGTACTGAAGCGTACTGTCATTTGTTGCCACACTAAAAATCAATTTAGCTTTGTTATAGTAGGCCTCCGCTTTATTTTTTGTCAGTTTTTCCGCATAGTCCAGGTCTTCCCAGGCCCGGTCGAGCATCAGTAACTGTTCATTTTCCGCAGAAGCCAGTTCTTTACGGTTATGGGCATAATGCGATGCACGGCTAATGTATCCTTCCGTAGCATCCGGAAAGGTTGAAATGAAATCGCTCAATGTTTCCAGATAGGTCGGAACATCTTGTTGTGAAGTATAGAGTAACAATGCAATTTGTGCTTCGTCTATAGAAGAAGCCCATGCTTTCCGTATGCCGATATCCGAATAGGTTTGTTTCAACATATCCGTGGAAGCAATATGCAGACTTTTTATATAATCTACGGATATGCCGTACGTTTTACCTTTACCCGATGCATCGGCCTGTGTCAACGCAAATACCTCTCCGTTCTCATTGAATAACGGAAAACCCTCCTGCGATTTGGGAAGGGACATTTCTATCCGGTAATAATTGTATGTTCCTTTTATTTTCGTGATTTCGGATATGACCCCCTGTGACAACTCTTTTTCTTCTTTGGAGGGAGGAATAAAGGCCGCGGAGTTTACTGCCGGAGTTGTGTTGGCTATAGTCAGGAATGGTGTTTTTTTCTTTACGGAAACTTCAAACCGGATGACTCCGTACAAATCGTCTGCTCCCAGTATCCGGGAAACCTGAAATTTTTCACCATCCGCAGTTGTAACAACCGCTTTTTCCGCATTCCTGAACAGATCATAGGAAGAAACAGCTTCTCCGTTTTCCCGGATAAAAAAGCCGTTTCCGTTTTTGGAGATACCCTCTTTCGTGGTGGTTTCTATTGTTATGATAGCCCTGCACGCTTTATCTAACCATTTAGGCGCTTTTTTCTGTGCGGAAACGGTTGTGATCAGGAATGCTGTCAATACGAAAATGAATGCTTTTCTCATGATGATAGTGTTGAAATACAGAGGACAAAAATAATAAAAAATCCCGAAACAAGTTCGCGTATCGGGATTTTCTTGTATCAGTATACTAAGCAGATCCGTCAAATTATTTCAACTCCAGCGTAACGATTGATTTAGCCGGCATCTTTATTTGCATCACACCATTCGTAATCTTAGCATCTTTAAATTCTTTCGGAATAATCGTCTGAGGTTTTTCGAATGTATTGTGATCGGTAAGATTCGCAGACGTCAGGATGGTACCGTTCATCACTTTGCTGATTTTTAATCCGGAAATATCGACAGATACGGTTTGTGTCTCCTGAGCATCAATATTAGATAAAGAAATATGTACCGAACCGTTTTTATCCCTCGAAGCAGTAGCGCTTAACATGGGTATCGTACGGTCATCACGTACGTTCATCATGTCGCATGCTACGGAGAGAGGGATATTTAATGCATCCTGATGTACTTTGTACATGTTGAATACATGATAGGTGGGTGTCAAAGCCATTTCCCCCTTGTCATTTGTAAGAATCATCGATTGTAAAACATTCACAATCTGTGCGATATTGGCCATTTTTACGCGTGATACGTATTTGTGGAATACGTCAAACGTCAGACTGGCGACAAATGCATCCCGGAGGGCGTTTTGTTGATAAAGGTGTCCGCGGACAGTCTCGGGTTCTTCATCCCACCAGGTTCCCCATTCGTCAACCAGCAAACCTATGCGTTTCTCCCTGTCATACTTGTCCATGATATCGCAATGTCTTTTTATAACATTTTCGATTTCAAGACATTTTCCAATTGTCCAGTAATAGTCGTTCTGGTCAAATACCGTTGCCGCGCCTTTGCTGCCGCTCCAGCCTGTCACCGTGTAATAATGGAGAGAGACGCCATGCATACGCCTGCCGATATTTTCCATAAGTACTTCGGTCCAGTTATAATCATAATCGGAAGCGCCGCTTGCTACTTTATACAGTCTGTTATCGTCGTAATTGCGGCAATATACGGCATAGCGGCGGTACAGGTCGGCATAATATTCCGGTCGCATATCGCCCCCGCATCCCCAGCTTTCATTTCCTACTCCGAGGTATTTCACCTTCCATGCCTTATCACGTCCGTTCCGGCGGCGCAGGTTTGCCATAGGGCTATCACCGTCCGAAGTCATATATTCGACCCATTTAGCCATTTCCTCAACAGTACCACTACCGACGTTTCCGCTGATATAGGGTTCACATCCGAGCATTTCGCAAAGATTGAGGAACTCGTGCGTACCGAAACTATTGTCTTCAATCGTGCCTCCCCAATTATTGTTTACCATTTTGGGACGTTGGTCTTTCGGGCCGATGCCGTCCATCCAATGATATTCATCGGCAAAACAACCTCCCGGCCAGCGCAGGACGGGGACGTTTAATTCTTTCAATGCATTCAGTACGTCGGTACGATATCCGTTTGTATTTGGAATCTTCGAATTTTCGCCGACCCATAATCCGCCGTAAATGCAGGTGCCGAGATGTTCTGCAAACTGACCGTAGATCTCTTTGGGAATCGTGTCCTTGGCATGCTCGGGATATATCTTTATTGTGGCGCTTTTCTGTGCCATCAGAGATCCCCCCGGAAACAGCAGGGTCGCGGTCATGAAAAACGCTGCGGATATGGATTTGAATCTAATGATTTTCATATAAATATATCGTTAAAATAATGTGTCAAACTGTTGAACTGTATTCCATTGTTAATTCTTCCGTGAATTTTCCGAGTTTTACGTACTTTTCGTAAATAGACCGGTAGACTTTCGCGTTTTCTTCGTTAGGAATGTATTCTTTGTCAAAGCCGGAACTCATCGCTTTTTGTGCATCTTCTACTTTAGTATATGCACCGGCGGCGGTAGCGGCGAACATAGCCGCACCGAGAGCGCATGCCTGATCCGTCTTACATACTTTTATCGGCATATTTAATACGTCGCTTAATGTTTGCATGACAAACGGCGATTTTAAAGCGATACCTCCGATGCCAATGATGTTGTCAATGCGAATCCCTTCATTGATAAAACGTTCTACGATTGCACGCGATCCGAATGCCGTGGCTTCCACAAGCGCCCGGAAAATGTGCGGAGCCGTACTGCCCAGCGTAATTCCGTCGATCGTCCCCGTAAGCAACTGGTTTGCGTCCGGCGTCCGGCGTCCATTCATCCAGTCGGTAGCAATAATCGTACTTTCATTAATCGGTATTTTTCCCGCTTCTTCCGCAAGAGCAGGGATCATTTTGCCGGTTATTTCTTCAATAAGCCGTGCTTTGGTAGTTGTGTCTACAAGCGTGGTTCCGGATAAAATCTTATTCAGGGGAAATTCAAGTACGCGTTTAAACCATGCATAGATATCCCCGAAACCGGATTGTCCGGCTTCAAGTCCGATCATACCGGGTATGACGGAGCCGTCGACCTGTCCGCATATACCGGGAATGAGTTTCTGTCCGATCTCTTCATAGTCGGCAACCATGACATCGCAGGTGGATGTACCGATGATGCGTACAAGCGTATGCGGAGTTATACCGGCGCCTACAGCGCCCATGTGACAGTCAAAAGCTCCTCCGGCAACAACGACATCGGTAGAAAGTCCGAGTCGTGATGCCCATTCCGGCGAAAGTTTCCCTACCGGTTTGTCTGCGGTTTCCGTTTTTTCAAACAGGCGGTCGCGGAATCCTTTCAATAACGGGTCTAATGCGGTAAGAAATGCTTCATCCGGCAACCCGTTCCAGCTTTCATGCCACATCGCTTTATGCCCGTTGGCGCAACGGCTGCGTACAATATCTTTCGACGATTTTACACCTGTAATGAGTGCCGGCAGCCATTCGCAATATTCGACGATAGTATATGCTTTTTCACGAACGGCATCGTCTTCACGCAGGGTGTGTAAGGCTTTTGCCCAAAACCATTCCGATGAATAGATTCCACCTTCGTAGGCAGAATAATCAATATCCCATGCCTTACAGAGTTTATTTATTTCTGCCGCTTCTTTAACAGCCGTGTGGTCTTTCCACAAAATAAACATGGCATTCGGGTTTTCTGCAAATTCGGGCAATAATGCCAGTGGCGTTCCGGTTGCGTCGGTAAACGCGGGCGTGCTGCCTGTTGTGTCGAAAGCAATGCCTATTACCTGTTCAGCCGTTCCGTCCGGACATTGCGATAATGCATCTTTGACCGTCGCTTCCAGTACGTCGATGTAATCCTGGGGATGCTGACGGTATTGATTGATAGAAGGATTACAGTATTTTCCTTCCGACCAGCGCGGATAATTTTTCACCGACGAAGCCATGATTTCGCCGTTTTCCGCATTGACAATCAACGCACGGGCGGAATCGCTTCCGTAATCAAGTCCAATTACAAATTTCATAATGGTTATTTTTCGGTAATTATCAATTATTGTAATGCTTTGCCTAACATATAATAGACTTCGTTCATCCGCATTTCCTTTTTAAACTCCTGCATGGTCGTGTTTTCGTCAATGACCAGCAATTCGATACCGGCGATTTCGGCATAGTCTTCAAGATATTCTACCGTGAGGTCGTAAGAGAAACTTGTATGATGCGTACCTCCGGCAAGTATCCATGCGCCTGCTCCGGTTTCGAAATTCGGCCGTGGAATCCATAATGCGGAGGCGACGGGTAATTTAGGCAGCGGTTTCGGTTTGATACAATCCACTTTGTTTACAATCATACGGAAACGATTTCCCATATCGACAACCGTTGCAGCGATACCTGTTCCGGTTTTACTCGTGAAAATAAGGCGTGCCGGATCATTCTTACCGCCGATACCCAGTGCAAAAACGTCCATCTTCGGTTTCTCTTCTGCGGCGATGAGCGGACAAACTTCCAGCATGTGCGCCTGCAGGATCGAACTTCTTTCTTCTGCAAAATTCAATGTATAATCTTCCAGGAAAGAACATCCTTTCGGCATACCCTGGCTCATGAACCACATTGTGCGATATAATGCAGCCGTTTTCCAGTCGCCTTCTGCTCCGAATCCGTACCCTTCGGCCATCAATCGTTGAGAAGCCAATCCCGGGATCTGGTCTACATTTTCCAGATCGTCGAAATTCGTTGTGAAGGCTTTCGCTCCTTTGGCTTTTAGCAATTTGCGTAACGCGATTTCTATGCATGCTGCTTTTTCCACCTGTCCGCGTTTTTCTCCGCCTGCCTTACATGCGGGAGCGAATTCATACTGACTTTCATATTCTTTCATCATTTCTGAGATCTCCGCCCCGGTAACCTTTTCCTGTATGGCCACTAACTCTGCTATCGGGCAATAATCAACATGGTAGCCCAGACGCATCTCGGCTTCCACCTTATCTCCGTCTGTTACGGCCACATTATTCATCTGGTCGCCGAAACGTATGATGAGCATGTCCTGCGAATCGGCCCATGCCGCCGCCACACGCATCCATACGGATATTTTTTCCTGTGTACTTTTGTCGTTCCAGTAACCTACGACAATTTTACGCGGTTTGCGCATGCGTGCTGTGATATGACCGAATTCACGGTCTCCGTGAGCCGATTGATTGAGATTCATGAAATCCATATCCATTGTATCCCACGGAATTTCCTTGTTGAATTGTGTGTGAAAATGCAACAGCGGTTTACGGAATTCCTGTAATCCGCGGATCCACATTTTGGCGGGAGAAAAAGTATGCATCCAGGTAATAACGCCGATACATTTATCATCATTATTCGCCTTTTTAAATGCATCGGTCACCTCTTTAGCAGAATTTACAGTTCCCTTGTAAACAACTTTCACAGGGAGATTTCCGGATTCGTTAAGGCCTTTTACCATTTCAGTCGAATGGCTGTCGACGGCTATTACCGCGTCACCACCATACAGAAGCTGCGCTCCCGTAATAAACCATACCTCAAAATTTTCAAATGCTTTCATAACTTTTTAATTATTTATTTTAGTTCTTAATCTGTTATTCATTATGCTACTGACCATAATATGCGTTCGGCCCATGTTTCCTGCTGAAATGTTTCTCAATAAGCAACGGATTCATTGTCAGGCCCGGATTGATTCCCAAGGCAATATATGCCATTTTTGCCACCTGTTCCATCACGACCGCATTGTGAACCGCATCATGTGCATCTTTTCCCCAGGCAAACGGCCCGTGGTTTTTAACCAGTACGCCGGGCGTATGTGCCGGATTGAGCCCTTCGAAACGTTTTATGATAACATGGCCCGTTTCGAGCTCATAAGCGCCTTTTACTTCCGCCTCGGTCATATCTGCGGTACAAGGTATGGCATGATGGAAATAATCGGCATGCGTCGTCCCGATATTCGGAATATCACATCCGGCTCGCGTTGGATATAGGGGAGATTTTTTTTTAAAAAACCCCCCCTGTTTCCGGAAATGCCCGGTACAGTGCGATATGAGTAGGAGTGTCGGATGATGGTTTCAGTTTACCTTCCACCACCGTACCGTCAAGATCGGTCACCACCATATCTTCCGCTTTCATATTGTCATAAGAAACTCCGCTTGGTTTAATCACGACAAGTCCTGAGGAACGGTCTACCGCCGATACATTTCCCCATGTAAATACGACTAATCCGTGTTTTACCAAATCAAGGTTTGCACGGAAAACCTCTTCTTTTAAAGCATCTAACATTCTTTTGTTATTAATTTTTACAATGTGTATTCAGATTTTGAATTTTCTCGTTTTCCGGTATATATCATTGTTCATCCTGTAAAGGCGGGCGCCGCGTTTAGAGCCGGTTTTGTCTATTTCGTCCGTCATTTCAATGAATTCCATTTCCGCCACACGTTTACGGAAGTTTCTTTTGTCCATAGATTCGCCGTATATCGCTTCATACAAAGTTTGTAATTGTGTCAGCGTAAATAGCTTCGGCAGAAGGTTGAATCCTATGGGTTTATAGCTTGCTTTCTGTTTCATCCGGCTCCGGGCCTTATCAACCATTTCCATGTGATCAAAGATGAGCTTGGGAAGGTTATTAATGTCCGTCCAGGATGCATTGTAGCGATCTACCAGTTCTCTGTCGTAATCGTCTACGTTGATCAAGGCGTAATAAGCAATGGATATAACTCTTTCGCCGGGATCCCGTTCAATCTCCCCGAATACTCCGACCTGTTCCATATAAACATTGTCTAACCCGGTAAGCTCTTTCAATACGCGTTTAGCGGCGTTATCAACGCTTTCATCCTTTTGCACGAACCCTCCCATCAAAGACCATTTTCCTTTGGATGGTTCAAAATTCCGCTTTAGCAACAGAAGGTTCAGGGTTCCTTTGTGAAAACCAAAGATGATACAGTCGACTGCGACATAAAATCTGGGGTTTTCCCGGTAAAAATTACGTTTAGGCATAGCTGTTTTTGCTTACCAGAAATAGATATAAAATGCGATTGTTATTCCTAAAATTATACATGTATGTATGATATCCCAGTGATTCCAACTGGAGCGTGTTTCGGCAAGCTGTTCTTTTGTTGAGGTACCGAATACGAGCCCCTGTATCTTTTCTTCTGACGGCGCTTTTGTGAATAAACTTACGACGATGACGACAAGTATACAGAACAGGAACATCCATCCGCAGAAAAATAACCAGTTTACATCATAGAATATGTATTTGAATAAATTCTCACCCGGCAAAACCACCGAACTGTAATATACTTTAGCCCCCAAACGCGTCAAACCGATCACCATACCTGCAATCAACCCCCACATACCGCCTTTCGCGCTTGTCCGTTTCCATGTGATGCCAAGCAGGAATGCAGCCGCAATACCGGGAGCAAGTACGGATTGAACATCTTGCAGATACGCATATAATACATCCCCTACACTACGCATGATGGGGATCCAGAGAATTCCCGCGATAACGATTACGACGGTTGCAATCTGGCCGATGATGACTAATTTCTTCTCGGAGGTTGCAGGTTTGAACCGTTTGTAGAAATCAATGGTAAACAACATGGCTGAAGAGTTGAACAGCGAAGCTAATGAGCTCATCAATGCGGCAAGTATACCACAAACTACCAACCCTTTCACTCCGGCAGGGAGCAATTTGGCTACCAGGGTAGGAAATGCTGCGTCGGCATTATGTACTCCGTTATCCAATAGAGGTAAAAAATTTCCGGTCTTTTGATGAAGCGCAAACGCAATCATTCCGGGAATGAGGAATAAAAATACCGGCAACAGTTTCAGGTAAGCGCCAAATATGGAACCGCGACGGGCTTCTTTTTGGTTTTTTCCGGATAATACGCGTTGTACGATGTATTGATCCGTACACCAATACCAGAATCCGATGATTGCTGATCCGATCAATGCTCCCAGCCAGGGAAAGTTCGGATCTCCGTTATTCCGGATCAGATTGGTCATCGAATCGCCGTATTCATTTACGGTGGTAGCACCGGCGATCCGTATCATTTCATTCCAACCGCCGAGTTCTTTAAAACCGAGGACAAGAATAATGAACGAACCTAACAGAAGGATCGGCGTCTGAAGGACGGATGTATAAAGAACAGACTTCATCCCTCCGACAATTGTATAGAGCGCGGTTATTAACACTAAACCAATGGCGGCTATCCAGAAAAAATCTATACCTCCTATTTCTTTGATTCCGAATACCTGCTGAAATACCAATCCTCCCGCATATACCGTAACGGCTACTTTAGTCAGTACGTAACTTATTAATGAAATGACAGATAATATGGTTCTGGATTGGGGATTATAGCGGCGCTCCAGAAATTCAGGCATCGTGTAGACCATGCTGCGCGAATAAAAGGGCACAAACACCCATCCCAGAATAAGTATCATCCAACCCTGGATTTCCCAGTGTGCCATAGCCATTCCGCTTGAAGCTCCGGCTCCGGCCAATCCGATTAAATGTTCCGAACCAATGTTCGATGCAAAGATAGATGCGCCTATGGCAATCCATGTAGCATCCCGTCCTCCGAGAAAATAATCTGCAGAATTATTCTGCTTTTGCTTCATAACCCATACGATAATTCCGATTAACATAAGGGAGAATACCCCAATTACAATCCAATCTAATGTTTCCACAGTACTTTTTTAATAAATTAATATTGACTAATTGATTTGAGTGTAAAAATAACACTTAATTAAATGAGGTGATTCTATGATTTGTATGTTGTACAACATGAAATATGAAAGA
>QMCD01002061.1_pt1 | contig 12220 bp, 9 predicted proteins | sample 1821841 | NCBI WGS metagenome assembly QMCD01 (sample SAMN01991225, study PRJNA193472) | Termite gut metagenome, whole genome shotgun sequencing project. | isolation source: worker | host: Macrotermes natalensis | reverse complement strand
GGACTCGTGTGTTGGCAGGGTTGGCGTGAGACAACCCTTGCGGCCCGCAGCCCCCGCTCGGGATGCATGATTTTTTTCGGGTTCTTTCACTATCTTTGACTTCGTCTTAGATAGGATGCGCCTCGGCAATCTTTTGCAAGCAAGCTTGCACGATTGCGCTCGGCTTTCGCTATCTTTGCGCCGGAAAAAATGTTCATAAACATGAAGGCACTTGCCGCAATAGGGCTGTTGGTCGTCTCCAACGCATTTATGACGCTCGCCTGGTACGGGCATCTGAAATTCAAAACAATGAAAGGATTCGACGTTCTGCCGTTGGTATACGTCATCCTTATAAGTTGGGGTATTGCATTGTTCGAGTATTGCTTTCAGGTCCCCGCAAACCGCATCGGGTATATCAGCAACGGCGGGCCGTTCTCGCTGTTCCAACTCAAAATCATTCAGGAAGTACTCTCGCTCGCGGTATTCACCATTTTCGCACTCCTCGTTTTCCGCTCCGAAACCCTGCGCCTGAACCACCTGCTGTCATTCCTCTGTCTGGTCCTCGCGGTATTTTTCGCGTTTAAAAAATAGCCTTACGGGAGAAACAGGCCGGTCGGAAGGATATGCCGCACGCCCGAAACGCTGCGAATGACAACGGTCCGGTTGTCGGAGGCTGCGAAGCGGGGGATCAGTTCGTCGATATTCGGGGTTGCGGTTTCGTCGGGGTTCGAGACGGGGCGGCAGGGGTGAATGCCCGCTGAACAGGGCGTAGCGCCGCAACTGAGGGTCCCACACCGACGCCACTATCAAGCTTCCCTTCTCGACCGCCGTCATAACGGGATAGGAGACCATGGTCCACGCACGGGCATCGGCGTATGGCGTGAAGGCATATTGCCGGCGGGGATAATCGAGGGTTATCACACCCGTATCGGCCAGACGCCAACAGAGCAGGGGCCACGCCAGGCCGCCCGACATCGCAGGTATCCCGCCGATGGTGCCGCCGCCGAGCGTCAGCCCGGTAATGCGGCCGCGGTATAGCTTCGAGGGTGCGCCGAGGCCGCCTATCATGCGGCTCGTAACGCCCTCGCCCTCTTCGATCCCGGCGATCGTACCCGTCCGGATAAACTTCTCGAACTTCTTTGCCGTGGGGATCACGACCGCCCCCGTGCCATTACCGCTGTCGAACAGCGCAGAGGTTTCGCGGCCCTTACCGGAGGCATCCTGCATGCTTATACGCAGCAACGGCAGGTTGCGCCACAGTTTGAAGCCGTCCCACACGGCAGGTTGCTCGTGAAGGTCGGCACGGTCGGTTGCAAAAACGACCGTATGCCGACGGGCGTCGAACGAAACGATGAAATGTTCCAGCACTGTCCCGCCCACGATACCGTCCACCCCGAGCGTGCGGAATATCGTATTATCGGCGCTCAGTACGACCGCCTGCCGTTGCCGCATGACGATATTGCCCAGCCGCAGCGTTTCTATATGGGCTGTCCGCAGCCGTCCCTGAAGATTTTTGAACCGGTATCGCGATTGCCTGACATCGAGCCCCGCAGCCGACGCCAGACGGTCGGTTATGCAGAGTATGCTTGCCCCCGTGTCGACGATAAAACTGTATTCCGCGCCGCAGACCGTCACCTCAACCACAGGTACCCCGAACCGGTCGGCGTACTCGATCTCGGTATATATGCGCCCGCCGTTCGCCGCCGTGCATGCTTCGGTTTTCGTTTTTTTCATCCGCAGGGATTATCAGCTCTGATCGAGCAGGAAGAATGCCAGGAAGAACGTCAGGGCCACGCCGGAAAGCTCTTTTCGAAGGAAGCGGACCGCCATTTCGAGGTGCTTGTCCACCGTTTTGGGAGATATTTGCAGCTCTTCGGCGATCATGGCGAACGTCTTGCCCTCGATCTTGCTCATCGTGAACACTTTTTTGCGCTGGGGCGGAAGTTTGTCGATCGCACGCCTGATCTGCTGCATGGCTTCGGTCTCGACGAACAGGTCGAGGTTGTATTCCAGGTATTTGTTCTCGCCTATAATCTTTTCGCGGTAAGCATCCCCCTTCTTTAGTTTCGATAGCCGGTCGAGGCACCTGTTGCGCGTGGATACGAAAAGGTAGGACTTTATATTGTCGTCGGAGATGACACCCATTTTTTCCCAGAAACTCACGAAAACGTCATGTACAATATCTTTGGCCTCCTCCTCCGAGCCGACGAACCGTTTTGCGTATAGCACCAGTCCTTTGGCGTAGGTAAAGAAGAAGTCATCGAAAGTCGTCTCGCGGGTCGCATTGCCGTACATGAATACAAAAATAGGAAGAAGTTGTTAAAAATTACAAAAAACGAGTAAGGAGTTGGCGTTTTTCGATCGTTCTTGAAATATCATGGATCAAAATAACAGACGGGAAGAGTTATCTCTCGCACTTTTGGACGAATATCGGAACACGGCGGTCGACGACCTGTATGCCGGTATAAAGAAAACTATTTCGCGCCGCAGGAAGTTCAGGGCTTTGGGGCGTGTCGCTGCCGTGCTGTTGCCGGTGTTTATTGCCGCCGGGACGTGGTACTTGTTCGCGGGGGGTGAAGACACGGCCGTTTCGGGGGAGAGGTTCTACGGAAATGCAGTGCTGACGACAGGCAGCGGAGAGCAGATAGTCCTGGAGCGGACGGCGGAACGCAAACTTCTCGCCGAGAGCGACGGGGTCGTTATTCTCAACGGCGACGACGGCCTGTCGTACGAACGTACTGGGGTCAACGTGGAGTCGGAATTGTACAGCACGCTTAGCGTACCGAAGGGTATGACGTATGCCCTGACGCTCGAAGACGGCTCGCACGTGTGGCTTAACGCCGATTCGCGGCTGCGGTTCCCCTCTGCATTCGGCAGGAAGGAAAGGCGTGTTTACCTCGAAGGGGAGGCATGTTTCGACGTTGTTCCCGATAGCGGAAGGCCGTTCATGGTGGAATCGGCCGAACAAACGGTGACCGTAACCGGGACAGTGTTCAATATTTACGCCTACCCCGGAGAGCCGGGTACATACACGACCCTGATCAGCGGCGGCGTGGAGTTGAATTTCGGCAATGAGAATGTGAGCCTTCGCCCCGGACAGCAGGCGCGCCTGACGGGAAGCGGGTTCAGCATCGTCGGGGCGGATACGGACCACGTCACATTGTGGAAAGACGGGATATTCTCGTTCAACGACAACACGCTGGAAAATATTTTCTCGCGCCTGGCCAGATGGTATGACATAGAGTACGTTTTCGATGACCCGGAGGCGGCCGGACAGGTGCTTATGGGTAATTTGCGCGTGTACGACGAGATAGACCCCGTGCTGAATATCATAAATATGGCCGGGAAGGTGTCGGTGGAGCGGGCCGGAAGGGTTGTGAGGATCGGAATGAAGAAATAATAAAAAAGCGCGGGCGATCTGCCAATCGCCCGCGCCGGGAATAAATTATCCACGTGCATATTGCATGTGGACAACACTCAAACACAAATATATGAATAATTTTAACTACGACCACTTTCCGTCCGGAAAATGGAAAAGAATCCTATTTTTTATGAAGCTAAAACTTGTAGTTCTGCTATGTTCGGTAGGGGCTGTCGCGGCAGCGCCGTCCTACTCCCAGCAGCAGAAAATCGACGTTTCATACCGGAACGAATCGTTGGTGTCGGTACTCGACGACCTGAAGGCGAAGACAGGTTACCAGTTCGTATATTTCAAAAGCGACATGCCGGAGCAGGCTATCGTAACGATGACGCGCAGCGATGCGACGATCGACCAGGTGCTGAACGAAGTGTTGGTCGGGAACGGCCTGAGTTACAGCATCGTGGGCGATATGGTAGTGATCAGCGGCGCCGAGGCCCGGGCGGGACGGCAGCAGCAACAATCCCCGGTGAGAGTCGGCGGTGTGGTGCGCAGTCCCGACGGAACGCCGGTCGTGGGAGCGACCGTGGTGGTCAAAGGCTCGACCATCGGCACGGCGACCGACGGCGACGGTTCGTTCACGCTGAATATTCCCGCGACGGAGCCCAATCCCGTGCTGGTCTTCTCGTTTGTGGGAAAAGAGACGGTGGAGGTCCCCTACACGGGACAGCAGAACATTAATGTCACCCTCGCAGACAGTGCCGGAGAGATCGACGCGGTCGTGGTGACGGGTATGTTCGAACGCCGGGCGGAGAGTTTTACCGGCGCCGCGATGACCTTCACGCGGGACGAGCTGAGGAAGGTGGGCAACACGAACGTGCTGCAAAGTATCCGCAACCTCGACCCGTCGTTCCGCTTCGAGGAGAATCTTATAGACGGTTCTAACCCCAACACAATGCCCGAGATCAGGCTGCGCGGACAGTCGGGCTTCCCCGATCTGGGCGACACTTATGCAAACGACCCCAACGCACCTTATTTTATAGTAGATGGTTTCGAATCGTCGCTCACCGCGGTGATGGATATGGATATGAACCGCATCGCGAGCGTGACCCTGCTCAAAGATGCCGCGGCGAAGGCGATATACGGGTCGAAGGCCGCCAACGGCGTGGTCGTCATCGAAACGGTGAGGCCCGAGGCCGGTAAGCTCCGGTTGTCGTACACCGGTTCGATGAACGTGCAACTCCCCGATCTGGGAAGCTACAACCTGACCAACGCCGCAGAAAAACTCCAGGTGGAGAAGAACGGCGGTATCTTCGACTTCAAACCATACCAGGGTTGGACGGGAGATAATGCAGACATGCAGTACCTTTACGACGCCTCCTACTATGCGCTGCAGAACGAGGTGGCGCGTGGCGTCGACACCGACTGGCTCGCACAGCCCACGCGCGTGGGGATCGGCCATAAGCACTCGCTCTTCCTCGAAGGCGGCGACGACGCGTTCCAGTACGGCATAGACCTGTCGTACAACAACGTGGCGGGCGTTATGAAAAAGTCGAGCAGGGATACGTTCGCCGGCGGGATCAAACTGACATACCGCTATAAAACGCTGTCGTTCCGCAACAACCTCACGATAACCTACAACAAGGGTACCGAATCGCCCTACGGCAGTTTCCAGGAATATGCCAACGCGAACCCCTATCTGCGGATACACGACGAGGACGGACAATTGGCGGCGCGGCCCACGGACCTTATCGACAACTGGAATCTCACGTCACAGTACAGCCCCCTGTACAATGCTTCGCTGAACTCGAAGAACTACTCGGAATACACCCAAATACAGAATAATTTCTATGTGGAGTGGAATGCGGCGGATGGCCTGAGACTCACGGGAAAGGCGAGCATAAACAAGACGGATGACGACAGGCATCTTTTTATCCCCGCCAAAAACACCAAGTTCCTCAACTATACGAGCGACGAAGATCTTAAGCGCAAGGGAGAGTACACCGTGACGGACGGCAACGGGGTAAATCTCACCGGCGAGGTGGGTGCGCAATATTCGTTCACGTTGGGCGAGCGGCACATGTTCTTTACCAACCTCGTATGGAATATAAGCGACCAGCACTCCGGTTCCCACGGTATGACTGGCGTAGGTTTCCCCGAAAACGACCTGCTGGACGACTTTGCTTTCGCATCGCAATATGATCCGGACGGCAGTCCTATGAGCGGGGAAACCACCGTTCGCAGCATGGGTGTCATCGGAGCGCTGAACTACTCCTACGACGACCGCTATCTGTTCGACGCCTCGATACGTATCCAGGGATCGTCGCAGTTCGGCAGCGAGAACCGTTGGGGTAAATTCTGGTCGCTCGGGGCCGGGTGGAACCTACACCAGGAGGTCTTTATAGAGGACATCGAGTGGATCAACGCGCTAAAGCTGCGCGCTTCGATCGGGTACACCGGTTCGCAGGACTTCGCACCCTACCAATCGCAGGCCACGTTCCAGTATTTCACCGACGATTTTTATACCGGACGCGGAGGCGCCTACCTGATGGCAATGGCCAACCCGCGGCTGAAATGGCAAAGGAAACTCGACAAGAATATCGGCTTGGACTTCGCAATCTTAGACGGCAAACTGTCGGGACGGTTCGACTATTATGTCGCCGATACCAAAGACCTGCTAACGAACATGAGCATCCCGTCGTCTACCGGTTTCAGGGGCTATATAGCGAACCTCGGCGACACGCAGAACAAGGGTTATGAGGCCAGCCTGCGCTACCGCGTGTGGGAAAGGATCGAACAGCGCGCATCGCTGAGCCTGTTCGCCTCGGTGTCGCATAACGACAACAGGGTCGTCAAGATATCCGAATTCCTCAGCAACTACAACTCCGAGCAGGTGGACAACGTGAACCGTGCCGACAACGATACCTGGCGCCAAATCCCGGCATCGGAAGTGAACGACTATATTATCCAATACGTCGAAGGGCACTCGCTTAACGGCATCTGGGTGGTTCCCTCGGCGGGCATAGATCCGACCACGGGTAAAGAACTGTTTATCGACCGCTTCGGCGGAAGGACTTTCACATGGGATTCGCGCGACCTGCGTGAGGCCGGCATAACGGCGCCGAAACTCAGCGGAAACATGGGCTTCAATTTCGACTACCGCAACTTCAGCCTCAACGTCACGAGTACCTGGCACTTCGGCGGCCAGGTGTACAACAAAACACTCGCCGACAAGGTGGAGAATGCCAACATACGCAATAACGTCGACCGCCGCATCCTTACCGACCGCTGGGTCAATCCGGGCGACAAGGCTAAGTTCAAGGACATCAAGGACACTGCGCCGACCAAAGCCACTTCGCGCTTCGTCGAGGACGACGACGTTTTCGCGATCTCGTCGGTCAACGCCTCCTATGACTTCCGCGACACGGCATTCCTGCGGGCAAGCGGCCTCGAACGCCTGAGGGTACTGTTCGACATGGCGGATATAGCGCGTTTCCAGACGATGACCGTCGAACGCGGTACGGCATATCCGTTCGCATACTCATTTTCGCTCTCACTTCAAGCAACCTTTTAATTAGATGTCAATGATGAAAAGTATAAAGATATTCGGAATTTGCCTCGTGTTCGCGGCTGGTGTGGCCTCGCTGACATCGTGCGAAAACTGGTTCGACGTGCGCCCCAAAACACAGGTGGCGGCACCGGACATGTTCGCATCCGAGGACGGGTTCATAGACGTGCTCACGGGCGTCTATATCCAGATGACAAACACGGCGATGTACGGGCGCGAAATGACGTACGGAATGGTGGATTGCATAGGGAAAGTCTACACGTCGGCCGGAACGGACAGATACAACGACCTGCTCGGGCACAAGTACGACACGCAACTGTCGAAACCCATAGTCGACGGCGTGTGGCAGAAGACATACGCGGCCATAGCCAACCTCAACATAATGATCGATGCGCTGGAGACGGCCGACAAGAAGATGTTCGAAGAGGCTAACTACCACTGCATCTACGGCGAGGCACTCGCACTCAGGGCGTTCCTCCACTTCGACATGCTGCGCCTCTACGCGCCCGCATTCAGCGTGGACCCCAATGCCGTGGCCATACCATATGTGACCGAGTTCGGTTATGATGTGACCCCTTCTTCGACTGTGAAAGAGGTGGCCGATCTTATTCTGGGCGACCTCGAAGACGCGGCCGGGATGCTGAAAGATTGGGACCCCGTGCTCGGGAACCAGGTTACGGACTGGATGCCGTCGATCGGCTCGCGCGTTTTCCACATGAACTACTACGCCGTGAAGGCCACTCAGGCCCGCGCTTACCATTGGATCGGCAAAACCACCGAGGCAGCGCAGTGTGCCCGCGAGGTGATCGCAAGCCCGCGATATACGTGGACGGGTACCGATCAAATGGCGACTACTGAAGCCGCCCGCGAACGCACATTCGCCACCGAGCAGATATTCGCCCTCCAGGTGAGCAAAATGGAAGATAATATCAGGAACATTCTCAACCAGGCCGACGCACTCGAAACGTCATGGCCCAACCGCCTGCTGCAAAGCGAAGCGTGGCGAAATACGGTAATTCCCGGCAGCGACTGGCGGAAGACTTACTTCTACACCAATGCTTATTCGGGTACGACGACAGGCGAAAGGTTCAACAATAAACTCTACCAGTTTGAGGAAATGCCGGAAAATTCGCGGCAGCGCATGCCGCTGATCCGCCTGCCGGAGATGCACCTGATAGTCGCGCAGTGCGACCCCGCGGCGGCCGTGGGCGCTCTGAACGAGATCCACTCGCACAGGGGCCTCGGGGCGAACATACCTTCGACGATCTCGTCGGCGGAGCTGGTAGCGGAAATAAACATGGAATACCTGCGTGAGTTCGTGTGCGAAGGCGTTGCGTTCTACAACTGGAAACGCCAGAACAGCCCCCAGATGACCAATAATAACGGCGCTCTGGCAGACATCGATCCCGATGTTTACGTACTCCCGATCCCCGATGAAGAGAAACAGTTCGGCGGCAGGGAAGACGGAGAAGAGGAATAATAACAAAAAATCTATACATCATGAAAAAACTGATATATGCGTTCATGTTGCCGGCATTGCTTTGGACGGCATCATGCAGCGAGAACGAAACGAAGACATTCGACGACAAAGCGTCATTGTGGCTCTCGGGCGACCCCGCCCAGCGGGCGACGGCCGATTCGGTACTTTTCTCATTCTCCAACGTCGGCCAGGGATTTGACACATACGACGTGAACCTGGCGGTTAATGTCACGGGATATGCGTCGGACAAAGACCGCACGTTCAACCTCGAAGTGGTGGCCGACAAGACCAACGTCACCTCGGCGGATTACTCGATAGGCGAACTGGTGGTGCCGGCTGGTTCCACCAAGGCTTTCATTCCCATCACCGTCCACCGCAACATGTCGGACCCGGCGTGGGACCTGAACGATCAGAATTTACCGGCGGCAAGGCTGACGGTGCAGCTCCTGCCGAGCGACGACTTCCAGGTGGGCGCCAGCGAACGGAAACAATACACCATTACGTGGCACGACCGTCTGACGAAACCTTCGTTGTGGGACGGCACCGTGCGCAGCTATCTGGGCGAATGGACATACTCCCGGCATACCTTCCTTATAGAGATCGTCGGTATCGGTGATTTCAATACGTTCATCGAACCATACAGAGGTAAAACATCCCTTCTGTACGGTTTGCAGGCACGGTGCATCCGCCTGCTTAACGAATACAATGCCGCCCATCCGGGACAGCCGTATCTGAATACCGCCACCGGTGAAGCTTTGGTATTCGGCAACAGGGCAGCTTAACGATTTAACAATGAAAACAATGAAAAAGACAATATTTTTCGCGCTTGCGGCAGCGCTGTTTGCAAGCTACTCGTGCGTGAATGACAGGGGGAATTATGACTATGTCGAGCCGGGCGCATTCTTTGTCGACACCACCGGCCTGACGGCGGACATGACCCGCAGTCTGGTGCAGTTCGAGGAACTCGCGATCACCCCGAATCTCGTGTTCGAAGGCGACGAAAACCAGCTCGAACATACATGGCTGATATACAGGGACGCATATGAACAGAAGTCAGAGCCTGTTCCCGAGCAGTATAACGGCGGCCCGACACTCGCGCTGCCAATGGCTTATAATCCTGATAAGTATTATGTACAATACGTTGCCCATGATCCCGCTTCGGACCGTAGTGCGCAGATGCGCTGGCGTGTGGAGGTCACCGTTGCCGATGCAGTCGGTTCCGGCTTGTTGGTGTACTATCAGGAAGACGGATTAGGCGACTGCGACCTGATCAAAACTTCGCTGTTCGATGTGAATGTCTCCGAGGAAGAGGTCGCGCGCAACCTATACTCAACGGCCAATCCCTCGCATCCTATCACCTCGGAACTCGTGGCATGCGGAAGCTACGACATACTCGACTTAGGGACAGGGGCCAGCGGAAGTTGGATAACCCTGTTGTGGGCCGACGGCGGCGGACGCCTCAACTTCGAGAACATGACGTTGAGCGACGACCTCCGTGCGTTCACCCTTGAGGACACACCGATAACCGCCCCCACGTTCTACTCCACGAGGTACGACTTTACGTATTACTCCTACGGCTACTTCATGTCGAAGAATGTAGAGATCATGATAAACGACGGCAAGGCATACGTCAACCCCCTTTACGGCGTTATGTACATGGGCCCGCTTGGGGTGAATGACGGCAGTTCCTACCGCGCCACCCACGCCATAATCTCCACGTGGGGACCGAACCGTATATTCTGGGACGCCGAGAATAGGCGCTTCCTGTGCAGTCCCTACAATGGCGGTATTCTCAGCCCTGTCAATGCCAACTCGGAACCCTATTTCGATTTCGACAATGTGAACAAAGAGATGATCGCGATGGACCACGGCTTCGGCCCCGAGGTGGCGGGAAACGCAAGTACAGGCTACGGCGTGATGCGCAACCCCACCGACGACGGCAAACGTTACCTCTATATTTGGCAGATGACCGCCAATTTGACGAGCGACTTCACACAGTCGGGCGTACTCGACATCTCCAACGCACCGTCGATCACCTCGGCCGAACACTTCGCGTTCAGCAATCGCGGGGCGGTGATGTTCTATTCCGGAGGGAACATGATCGGACAGATCGAATACAACCATCTGGGCACCCCGTGGTCGTTGACCGGTTCGGAAGCGGTGTGGACGGCCCCCGCGGGTGAGGTGATCACATGCATGAAGTTCATGAAGCACCCGGGGGTAGGCCTCTCCGAACGTGCCGACGACAAGTACCTGCTCGTTGCGACATGGAACTCGACGACCTCCGAGGGTAAAGTATATGTTCTGGAGACAAACGTGACAAGCGGCGCGTTGGTGCAACAGCCGGTGGCGACATACTCCGGATTCGGACGGATCAAGGATATGTGTTACAAAGCGTACTAAAGGATATTTATTACCATTAAAAAACCCTTCCGGATTTATGTCCGGAAGGGTTTTTTAATGGAGGGGCGTTATTCTTTCACGAACAACTCCATCGCGGCGTCGAATTTGCGTTTTATCTCGGCCGTGCAGAGGTTGCCGATGCTGCCCGGGTGGGTGTGGGCGGTGGTTTTCGCGGCGCGGTAGGTTCCGGCTTCGACCTCCTGCCCGACCTCTTTGTAGGCGTCGCGGAACGGTACTCCGGCAATGACGCGGCGGTTGACCTCCTCGACCGTGAACAGGTGATCGTAGCGCGGATCGTCGAGGATCGCCGGGTTCACGCGCATGTTGGCAAGCATTAGCGCCGTCATTTCCGCAACCTCGTGGAACGAATCCAACGCCGGGAACAGCACGTCTTTAAGCAGCTGATAATCGCGATGGTAGCCGTGGGTCATGTTGGCGGTGAGCAGGGCGATCTCATTCGGTACGCTCTGAAGGCGGTTGCAGCGGCCACGCACGATCTCCCACACATCGGGGTTCTTCTTGTGGGGCATGATGCTCGACCCGGTGGTCAGGTGGTCGGGGAACGAGATAACCCCATAGTTGCCGTTCATGAACAGTATGCAGTCGTCGGCAAGCCGCGCAAGGGTCGAGCCGACAGCCGCGAGGGCGTTGGCCACCGCCTTTTCGGTCTTCCCGCGGCTCATCTGGGCGGCCACCGAATTGTAGGTCAGCTCGCCGAAGCCCAACAGGCGGGTCGTCATCTCGCGGTCGAGGGGGAACGAACTGCCATAGCCTGCCGCCGATCCCAGCGGGTTCCGGTCGGCGCTCTTCCATGCCGCAAAAAGCGTGTAGAGGTCGTCGGTGAGGCACTCTGCGTATGCCCCGAACCACAGCCCGAAGGACGAGGGCATGGCGATCTGGGTGTGGGTGTAGCCCGGCATCAACACTGCCTTATGCTGCTCGCTGAGCTCCTGCAATTGTGCGAACAACTCCGCCACGGCGTCCCGGATGCGGCCGATCTCCCATTTCAGATAAAGTTTCACGTCCACAAGCACCTGGTCGTTGCGCGACCGGCCGCTGTGGATCTTCTTGCCAACGTCGCCCATGCGGCGCGTGAGCAGCAGTTCGACCTGCGAGTGTATATCCTCGACGTCGTCTTCGAGCGCGAACGTGCCCGCCTTTATTTCGTTGAGGATATTGTTCAGCTCGGCGGTTAGCGCCGAGAGTTCGTCGGCTGTGAGCAGGCCGATGCTTTCGAGCATCGCGATATGCGCCAGCGAGCCTTCGACGTCGAAGCGCGCAAGCCGCAGGTCGAGTTCGCGGTCGCGCCCGACGGTGAAATCCTCGACCTTGGCCTCGGCGGGCGTTCCTTTATTCCATAGTGTTGCCATATTTTTTAGAGGTTAACGGTTAGTGATTAGTGGTTAATGGCGGCCGCGCTTCACGCGCGGCC
>QMCD01002874.1_pt1 | contig 12221 bp, 9 predicted proteins | sample 1821841 | NCBI WGS metagenome assembly QMCD01 (sample SAMN01991225, study PRJNA193472) | Termite gut metagenome, whole genome shotgun sequencing project. | isolation source: worker | host: Macrotermes natalensis | reverse complement strand
CGTAGAGCGCGATCAGCTCTCGCGCGATGTCCTTGACAGCTTTTTTCGTTGCCGCCTTCATGCGCTGCCATGCGCCACTGCCCAACTTGTAGATCTTTGGCGGCTCGGCGTCGCGGTCTTTGTAGCGCGCGATGCGGTGCAGGGCGTGGACGTTCACGAGAAGCACGTCGTTGTCGCGGTAGACCAACTTCACCGCCTCCTGTACGCGGCCGTTCTCGGTGGTCTTCACCAATCCCCCGAACTTGCCTACCCCGTGGTCGATATGCACCACGTAATCGCCAACTTTCAATGAGTTAAGTTCGGCAATGGTCAACGCCTCACTGCGGTCTATCTCCTTGTTAAGGCGGTAGCGGTGGTAGCGGTCGAATATCTGATGGTCGGTGTAGACGGCGGCCTTCATCGGATGGCTCACAAAGCCCTCGTGGAGCGTCATGCCCAGCGGCACGAATTGAGCGTCCTGATGGCCAGTCGAGTTGAGGATATTGCGCAGTCGCTCGATCTGAGCCTTGTTTTCCGATAATATATAAGTGGTGTAGCCGCGCAGGTTGTTGGCGTAGATGTCCTCGGCCAGCAGTTCGAATTGCTTGTTGAACGTCGGCTGGGGCGCAGTGTCGAACGCCACGGTGCAGTCGGCGAAGCGCTCTTTGGCCGATGCGTTGCGCAAGATGAACCGGCAATTCTCGGTCTCTTTGAGGAAAGTCTTATGCCCGATAACCAGCCTGTCGATCTCCGAAGGTTCATCTAACTCCTTGAGTATTTGCGTGCGGATCGCCGTGAAACGCTTGAGCGTGTAATCGAGATCGTTGATCCAGTAGGTCGCCTCGCCCGCGAACTCGGCGAACGAAACGCGGTTTTCCGCCAGCGCGGGGTTCTTGAGGTTCGGCACGATCTCAGCTTTCCGGAGCCTGTCGACCGACAATTGCGATGCGACCTCAAACGTGCGCAGCGACTCGACCTCGTCACCGAAGAAGTCGAGACGGAACGGCCTGTTCTCGGCATAAGAAAAGACGTCGAGTATCCCGCCCCTCATCGCATACTGTCCCGGTTCGTGTACGAAATCGACCCTCTGGAAGCCGTACTCCTGCAACGTTTGCTCGACGAACGCCTGCGAAACTCGCTCCCCGACCCCGATCGTTACCGTACTGCGCCGCAGTTGCTCCATATCGGTCACCTTCTCCACGAAAGCCTCCGGATATGTGCATATAATAAGGTAACCCGCGGGCGCGGCCCGGAAATTCTTGATCGCCGCCAGCGCCGCCGTCCTTTGTACGATCCCCGAGGCGTCCTCCTGCCCGTACTGTATCGACCGTTTGTAACCCGTCGGCAGGAACATCACTCGCTCCGGATCGAGCGTCTGGTAAAAGTCGTTGCAAAGATAAGCCGCCGCATCCTTGTCGTCGCACACGAAAACATGCACCCCGCCCTTCTCCCTCGCCGTCTCACCCGCCACTAACGCATACGACGAACCGGACAACGAAGCCAATTCCGTCGTCTTGCACTCGTTCCATGCCGCACTAAGCTCCTTAAATGCCTCCTGCCCGCGCAGCAATCCGGTTATCTTTTCCGAAAGCATTATTTTAACGTGAATTGCGTATGATGAGTATTGCAAAAACAAACAAAACTTTACATCTTTAAAATACTTATTTTTAGGTTGATACAGTGCTTTTGCTTGTTTGTTGCAGGGATAAAATTACAGAAATTTTCCGTTTGGCGGATGATTTTCGCAAAGAATTTTCATAAACACCGAATCTATACAAAATTAGTAAAAAAGTTTAATATTATTTGGTTTATGAAATAAACCACTTTATATTTGCATTGAAATACTACACATTCAATAACACTACAAATAATAAGGAGGCGAAAAAATGAAAAGAATCGTTTTAATATTATTTTTAGCCGCTGCCGCTTTGCAGGGCCATGCCCAGGCGCCGGCAAACTACCGGCTGACGATCGACTGGACGCAACGTGATATGGGCGGGAAGCTTCTGTGCCACAAAATCGCAAGCGGAAATATAGTGGAGCTGTTCCGGCAATCCTTTGCCGAGAACGTAAGTCGATTGGAGGATTGGAGTTTGACCGACGTCGATGGACAGAGACGAAGCATGAGGCAGTTGGTGGAATTGGAGGGGCAGAAATTGGAAATCGCGTGGGATAATTTTACCAAACTCGATTTCTACGATGACTTCCCGCCCGAGCAGGTCGACCTCGTACGCTGGATAGTGCAGGATAAAGTTGCATTCGACAACTATGCAGGAATGTATCTGGACAGCTTGCAGTTGAGTGTTCCATTCTATCCCGATTTTCTCAAAAACCATCAGACCGATGTCGAACAGTATGTCAATTTCAATACGCGAAAATTGAATCTTACGTGGCTGGGATTTGCGGAAATGAATGGGAAAAACTGTAAATTGGTCTATTATAAGTCGATGTACAACCCGATCGACTCGGACAATGATGAGATGGTCATGAACGGCCGCTCCTGCTTTTGGGGGCATATATGGATCGAGCCCGACACGCGACAGATCGAGTACGCCACGATGAATGAAGACCTTGTGTATAAATTCAGACTCAAGGCGAACGGCTTCGAACAGCAGATCAATATGCAGCGGGAAGTGACTTACGAAAAAACCGAATAACCATAACAAAAACGAGTGAAAATGAAAAACGAACGATCCATGACTTCCGAGGAGAGCCTCGAACTGATCTCCCGTATGCTGCGCAATGCACAGGAGCGCTTTGTGCGCGGGCTGGGTACGCCGTTCATTTTATCCGGCTACCTCACGGCGGCCATGTCCTTGGCCGTGTGGTACCTGCTGAAAACCACCGGCGACGAGCGTTGGAATTTCCTGTGGTTCGCCATCCCCGTGATAATCCTTGCCTGGGTTCTTTTACAATCCGCCAAAACGCCTAAAACCACTACTTTTTTCGACCGTGCAGTGGGGCAGGTCTGGATAATTACAGGGGCATGTTGTACCCTCGTTTCACTCTATGCTTTTTTCTACAGGCCCTTCCCTGTCATGATGGTCGTATCGTTATTGTTGTTCGCAGGCGAGGCGATCACCGGCGGGATACTCCGGTTGCGCTATGTCCAGACCATAGGCATTATAGGCATCCTTCTCTCTTTCGGAATACCGTTCATCGGTGGTATAAATCAGATTTTAATCTTCCCGGTGCTTTTGTTGCTTGCGATGGTCATCCCCGGGCACATCATGAACGCGCAGGCACGGAAAATGGTTCAACGCGACGGCCATGTTTAGGGAACTCGACCCCCTGCTTCATTCCGAGCTGCGTCTGGCGGTGATGTCGCTGCTGTTGGGGGTGGAGAGCGCCGACTTCGTCTACCTGCGCGAGCAGACAGGGGCGACGGCAGGCAACCTGAGCGTGCAGCTCGATAAGCTCGAAAAGGCGGGGTATATCTCCGTCGAGAAAACGTTCATGGGTAAAAAGCCGCGGACGACCTGCCGCATAACGCCGCAGGGCATCCGAGCCTTCGAGACCTATGTCGAGGCGCTGAAGAGTTATATAGGCGGGCGTTGAGATTCATTAAGCACGTCGTTTCACTCCTACAGTAATGACGGTGCCGTTGGTTCTCAGTCCGGAGCCAGCAGAGGACTGTGTGAAAGGGCATCGCGTGGTGGGCAGTCCTCTGCCTGGGGTGACCCCGGACTGCATGGGCCAACGCACAAACGCCCACGCTCCCAGCCGGGTGCAAGAATGCGGTTCGCCGCTCTGAAAAGAGTGAGGGCGGCCTCACGACTGCCCCCGTATGTCCCTGCATAATATTATCGAAGAGTGACTATCCATAAAAAACGTGGGACAATACCTTATTATCTGCAACTTGAGGTCTTAGGAAACCCGTGAGAACAAATAATCGGTAAAGCCCACGCAAGTGGGCTTTGTACCTCTTATCCTTTTCTCACAGAAATTTCCTAAGTTTCAAGTTAAAAGCTAACGCTTTATATGTCGACGGCCGGGACGTATCCGACCTGTTGTCTCTTTTTTACACTGCTATTTCTTCATAGGCAAACGGTTTTTAGTTTATTGGCATGCAAGGCTACCTGAAAACAGGCTGTATTATTTTACAAATATAAGGTTTTTTCTTCAAAACAACTCCCCATCGCGCCCGGGATGGGTGATACCGAGGTGTTTATAAGCAAGCTCGGTGGCTTCGCGGCCGCGGGGCGTGCGTTTAAGAAAGCCCTCCTTGATCAGGAATGGCTCATAGACCTCTTCGATCGTTCCGGCCTCTTCGCCCACAGCGGTGGCGATGGTATTCAAGCCCACGGGGCCGCCGTTAAACTTGCCGATTATCGTGCCGAGGATCTTGTTGTCCATCTGGTCGAGCCCGCGCGCGTCGATGTTGAGCGCCGCGAGGGCCACGCGCGTGATATCGAGGTCGATGCGCCCCTCGCCCTTCACCATCGCGAAGTCGCGCACGCGCCGCAGCAGCGAGTTTGCGATACGCGGCGTACCTCGGCTGCGCAGTGCCACTTCGACCGTCGCCTCTTCATCTATCTCAATACCGAGTATGCCAGCCGAACGTCGCACTATGCGCGCCAGAACCGCCGAATCGTAATATTCGAGATGGCACTGTATTCCGAAACGCGCACGCAACGGGCTTGTCAGCAGGCCGCTGCGAGTGGTCGCGCCGATAAGCGTGAACGGGTTCAGTTCTATCTGTATCGACCGTGCCGAAGGCCCTTTGTCGAGTACGATGTCTATCTTGTAATCCTCCATCGCCGAGTAGAGGTACTCTTCGACCACGGGGCTGAGGCGGTGTATCTCGTCGATGAACAGCACGTCGCCCGCCTCCAGGTTGGTGAGCAGGCCCGCCAAGTCGCCCGGTTTGTCCAACACCGGCCCCGACGACACCTTGAGCGAAGTCCCCATCTCATTGCTGATAATGTTGGCAAGCGTGGTCTTCCCCAAGCCCGGAGGGCCGTGCAACAGTACGTGGTCGAGCGACTCGGCGCGCATCAGGGCGGCCTGAATAAACACTTTCAGGTTGTCCACGATCTTGTCCTGTCCGCTGAAGTTGTCCAACTCCTGCGGCCTGATCCGGCTCTCGAACTCCAGATCGCTCCCGAGGTTCCGTATGTTGTTCCTTTCGGCCATGTCGATTATTCTATTTCGAGGTTAAGTTCCTTCCGCAGCGTCGTGAGCGCGGGGTTTTTCTCGGTCAGAAACCGCAGTTTATCCTCTACTTTTATGGGTTTGCGAGCTTTGTTGTCCTCTTCTATGACGACGTCCAACTCCACGCGGCCGTCGATCCCGGCCATGTCGATGAGAATGGTCAGTATCTCGGTGCGGTTGCGCATAATCTCCTCGTACAGCACTTCGGTGGGCACTTTGAGCGATATACGGTTGCCGCTGACCGTCATTTCTTCGAGGGCCATGGCTATGCGCGGCCGTTCGCGGTGTACCTCGACGATGAAGGCCGATTTGCAGGCCGCGATCTTGCGTTCGCACTCGGGATCGGCCTGAATCTCCGCTTCCTGCGTTTTGCCCTCCGCCGCGGTTTCGTGGGTGTTTTTCTGCTGGTTGAGGATCGCGCCGATCGAATTACCCGTGAGAATGCTTTTGCGGGCAGGCTGTCTTACCTGCACTGTCTCCGCTTTTACGGGTTCTGGAGCGGGCGTTTGCGGCACGACAGGAGAAGTTGGCACGATAGGAGGCGTGGGCGCTGCCGCAGGCTGTGAAGCCGGGTTCTCCTCCCGCGGTTTCTCTACCGAAGGAGGCGGCGCAACGGGTTGTTGCACCTCTTTTTTCAGGGGCGGCAGTTCCGCTTTCTCAATCTCCGCAATGGCCGGTGCCGCATCTACGGTGTCGTCAGATTTTTTTTTTTGACCGAGCCCGCAAAGTTTCATCAGGCCCAGTTCGACGTTCAGGCGTTGGCTTGCGGCTGCCCGCAGTGTGCCGTCGAGGGCCGTCAGCACGGCGATCGACTGGAACAGAAAGTCGGTCGGACATTCTGCCCCTTGCCGTTTATATCGCTCCAACAGCGTTCCGCTCACCTCCAGCAGCGGCAGCGTCTGCGGGTTCTTACTCATCAGCAGGTCGCGCATGTGGCCGCTAAGCCCGCCCGCAAACGACTGCGGCGAGAACCCTTTGCGCAGCACCCCGTCGAAAAGGGTGAGTACGGCCGGATAGTCGCCCGCCAGGATAAGCGACGTGAGGTTGAAATATGTGTCGTAATCGAGTACATTGAGCGTTTGTGCCACCTCCCTGAATTGCAGCGTGTTGCCACAGAACGACACCGCCTTGTCGAACATCGACAGCGCGTCGCGCATTCCGCCGTCGGCCTTGAGCGAGATGAGGTGTAGCGACTCGTCGTCGGCCTCGACGCCCTCCTGTCCGGCGATATATTTAAGGTATTCCACCGCGTCCTCGACCCTGATCCTGTTGAAGTCGAATATCTGGCAACGGGAGAGGATGGTGGGCAGGATCTTGTGTTTCTCGGTTGTGGCGAGGATGAAAACGGCGTGCGCCGGGGGTTCTTCGAGCGTCTTTAGGAACGCGTTGAACGCCGCCGCCGAGAGCATGTGCACCTCGTCGATTATGTAGACGCTGTAACGCCCGATCTGCGGCGGGATACGCACCTGCTCGGTGAGCGAACGGATGTCGTCCACCGAGTTGTTCGACGCCGCGTCGAGTTCGTGGATATTGAAACTGCGCCCCTCGTTGAACGACCGGCACGATTCGCACTCGCCGCACGCCTCGTTATCGACGGGCGACATGCAGTTTATCGCCTTCGCGAAGATGCGCGCACAGGTCGTCTTGCCGACCCCGCGGGGCCCGCAGAACAGGTAGGCGTGGGCCAACTGACTGCGTGCGATAGCATTCTTAAGCGTCGAAGTGATATGCCCCTGTCCGACCACGGAAACGAACGTTGCGGGGCGGTATTTTCGTGCCGATACTACAAAATTGTCCATTCTCTGATTCTATTCATACAAAGGTAACATTTTTTTCCGGGAGTGAACATCCGCTTTTTTCAAAAAAACGGAAGTTTCGGACGGCGAAGGAGGGCATCTCCGATATTTTTCATAATTTTGTGATGCAACCTTTTCAACGGCGCGCTATGGATACCATCGAACACAAAAAAGGAAAGATATATTACTCAATGGGCGAGGTGGCCGAGATGTTCGACGTCAACCCGTCGCTCATACGGTTTTGGGAGTCGAAATTCGATGTTCTGAAGCCCCGCAAAAGCACTAAGGGACACCGCCGGTTCACGCCGCAGGACGTCGACAACCTGAAACTGGTCTACCATCTGGTCAAGGAGAAGGGGATGACGCTCGCCGGGGCGCAGAAGCGTATCAAGGAGAACCCCGAGGGCATTTCGCGCGACATGGAGATCACAGACCGCCTGCTCCGCATCAGGTCGCTGCTGCTTGAGATCCGCGAGGAATTGCGTGGCGACGACGGCGAGGTTTACCGTGATGGCAGGCCGGAGGGGGACGATGTGCCTGCGGCTCGGGTTATGGTAACGCAAGACGAAATTCCCGCGCCTCAGGAGATCGTGCCGGAAGATATTGCAGAAGAGATAGTTATCGCCGAAATCACCGAGGAGGAATTTATTGCGCTCGACGACGAACCTGTGCCGGACTATCCTGCCGATGAGCCGGTCGCCGAATTGTTCGCCGAACCGGAGGCGGCGCCATCTCTTTTCGAGACTCCCGAGGAACCTCCTAAGCCGCGCATTATCGAGCAGACTTTGTTTTAATTGCGGGTGGCGGCGAGTGTTAGCGAGCCGCACTTTTGCGCCTTTGCGCCCGGCAGGAGGTCGAGTTTTTGCGAGACCGGCAGACCGGAGCCACCCCCGGCGTAGGTCTGCTGTCCAACGCGCGATACCCTTACGCACATACCTCCGCTGGCTCCGGCCTGAGAACTAAGCATAAAATGTTGCGGCCGCGCTCTACGCGCGGCCGCAACATTTTAACCACTAATTTATTTCAGCGCGTCGATCCGTTCCATGATCGCGGTGATCTTGGCCTCTGCGTCAGCTTTCTTGGCCAATTCGGTTTCGACTACCTTCGCCGGTGCACCTGCCATGAAGCGTTCGTTGCCCAACTTGCCCATCACCGAACGCAGGAAACCTTCCAGATATGTAAGTTCGGCGTTGAGCTTTTCGAGTTCCGCGGCAACATCTATCCGGTCGCCCATCGGCACGAAGTACTGCGTGGTCTTAACGATAAAGGCTGCAGCCGTGGCATCCTTTTCCGCCACCTCCTCGATAGAAGAGAGGTTGGCCATCTTCGCCAGCAGGGAGCTATACGCGGGGTGATAATTCTCATCGGGGATCACCCTCAGTACGATCGCATCCTTGTTCGCGATCCCGCGCTCCTGACGGATGCTGCGTATGGCGGTTATCGCCCCCTGCACCTTCTCGAACTCGGACAACAGCGTTTCGTCGCCCCTCCCCGCCACAGGGGCGATGGTTACCATAATACTTTCGCCATCCTTGCGTGGAGCGATATGCTGCCATATCTCCTCGGTTATGAATGGCATGAAGGGGTGGATCACCTGCAACAGTTTCTCGAATATCGCGCGCGTCTGGGTAAGCGTCAGACCGTCGATGGGCTGTTGGTAGCCGGGTTTTATCATTTCGAGGTACCACGCCGAGAAGTCGTCCCAGAAGAGTTTGTAGATCGTCATCAGCGCCTCCGAGATGTGGTACGACGCGAAACAGCGGTCGATCTCACCGATAGCCTTATCCAACACCGCGCCGAACCACTCGACGGCGATCCGCGCGCTCTCGGGCTGTGGCAGGGCGTCGTCGACCTTCCACGTGTTCACGAGCCTGTACGCATTCCATATCTTGTTGCCGAAGTTGCGCCCCTGCTCGCACAGCGACTCGTCGAACATCAGGTCGTTGCCAGCGGCCGAGCAGAAAAGCATCGCCGTGCGCACGCCGTCGGCCCCATATTCCGCTATCATGTCGAGCGGGTCGGGCGAGTTGCCGAGCGACTTGCTCATCTTGCGGCGCTGCTTGTCGCGCACTATCCCGGTGAAATAGACGTTCGAGAATGGCTTCGCGCCGCGGTATTCGTAACCCGCCATTATCATCCTTGCCACCCAGAAGAAAATGATCTCGGGGGCCGTCACAAGGTCGTCGGTCGGGTAATAATATTTAATTTCGTCGTTGTCGGGGTTGCGGATACCGTCGAAAAGCGAGATAGGCCACAACCACACGTGTCGAGCGCGTCCTCGTCGCGGCGCAGGTCGGCAGCCGTAAGTGACGGGGTCTTTTCCCGTGCCATACGCAGGGCCTCCTGCTCGTTCTCGGCGACTACGAAGCCGCCGCCGGGCAGGTACCACGCCGGGATCTGATGGCCCCACCACAACTGCCGCGAGATGCACCAATCCTTAATCGTCTCCATCCAGTGGCGGTAGGTGTTCCGGAACTTCTCGGGGTGGAACTTCACATCGCCGTCCATCACAGCATCGAGGGCCGGTTTCGCGAGTTCCTCCATCTTCAGCCACCATTGCATCGAGAGTTTAGGCTCGATGGGCACGCCTGTGCGCTCCGAGCAACCCACCTTGTTGGTGTACGGCTCGACCTTTTCCAGAAGCCCGGCCGCCGCGAGGTCGCCCTCTATCTTCGTTCGCAGGTCGAAACGGTCCATTCCGACGTACATACCCACCTTGTCGTTGATCTTCCCATCGTCGGTGAAAATATCAATCGCTTCGAGACCGTATTTTTCGCCCAGCACGTAGTCGTTGATGTCGTGCGCGGGAGTGACCTTCAGCGCACCCGTGCCGAACTCCATTTCCACATAGTCGTCGTACACAACAGGTACTGCACGGTTCACCAACGGCACTATCACACGTTTGCCGCGCAAAGACGTATATCGCGGATCGTTCGGGTTGACGCACAGGCCCGTATCGCCGAGTATCGTCTCGGGGCGCGTGGTGGCCACGACGACCTCCCCGTCCTCGCCCTCGATCCGGTAGCGCAGGTAGTAGAGTTTGCCCTGCATCTCCTTATATATCACCTCCTCGTCGCTCAGGGCGGTGCGCGCCGCCGGGTCCCAGTTGACCATCCTCACGCCGCGGTATATCTTACCTTTATTATAGAGGTCGACGAACACTTTGATCACGCTCTCGCTCCTCGCCTCGTCCATCGTGAACGCAGTGCGCTCCCAATCGCACGATGCGCCCAGATGACGCAACTGCTTCAGAATAATTCCCCCGTGTTCCTCCGTCCAGTCCCATGCGTGGCGCAGGAACTCCTCGCGCGTGAGGTCGCTCTTTTCGATCCCCCGTTCGCGCAGGCGGGCGACGACCTTGGCCTCGGTGGCTATCGAAGCGTGGTCGGTGCCGGGCACCCAGCAGGCGTTCTTGCCCTGCATCCTCGCGCGGCGCACCAGAACGTCTTGGATCGTGTTGTTCAGCACGTGGCCCATGTGGAGGATCCCCGTCACGTTGGGCGGCGGGATCACTATCGTATAAGGTTCGCGGTCGTCGGGCTCGGAGTGGAAGAAACCCTTTTCGAGCCAATAGTCGTACCATTTGCTCTCGATCTGCTGCGGAATGTACTTGTCGCCGATATTCATATTTTTATTTTTGTCCTGTCATTGTCACTAATATGTGTCCGGAATCGTGGAAAAACCCGCCAATCTTGTGACATTTTGACAAAATTAACGGATTATTCATTTTTTGCATCTAATTTGCAAAGATAATTAATATGACGAAACAGACGTTATAATTTAGATTAAACACTATACATTTGTGCGTGCAAAAGGAAGCGCATTATGAAGAAAATATATGAGTAAAAGAGTAAAAATAAACCTCGACCACATCAACGACATCGCCGACCTGCTCGACGGGCAGCATCAGGTGATCCCCATTGTGACAGGCAACGACGACGATGTGGTGCCGCAGGTAGACCTGCCCGACGTGCTGCCGATCCTCACCCTGCGCAGTTCGGTGCTCTTCCCCGGGGCGATAACCCCCATCACGGTGGGGCGCGACAAGTCGATGAAACTCGTGCGCGAGGTCGAAAAAGGCGGCGGCATACTCGGGGCTATCCTCCAGAAGGAGGCAGACGTCGAGGATCCCGGTGCCGACGATATCTACAAAGTGGGCACGGCTGCCCGCATCCTCAAGGTATTGGAGATGCCCAACGGTAACCTGACCGTAATCCTGCATGGATTGGAAAAGATCGAGATCAGGCAGTTCGTGGCTTCGGAGCCTTACTATATGGCGAGCGTTATTGGCGCGCCGGACAAGAACAACAGCGAATTCGACGCGATGGTCGACTCGATCCGCGACGTGGCGCTGAACATAATCAACATTTCGCCCAATATCCCGAAGGAGGCGGCGTTCGCGATCAAGAACATCGACAGCAAGCGCGGGCTTATCAACTTCATCTGCTCGAACCTCGACCTGGAGGACTCCGACCGCCAGCACCTTCTGGAGGCGCCGGGGCTTCTGGCACGTTCGCGTCGCCTGTTGGAGATACTTATTAAACAGCAGCAACTGATCGAGCTCAAGAGCGAGATACAGAGCAAGGTGAAGCAGGACATGGACCAGCAGCAGCGCGAGTACTATCTCCAGCAGCAGATGCGTACCATACAGGACGAGTTGGGCGGGGATCAGGCCGACAATGATCTGGCTGAAATGCGCGAAAAAGCGGCCAAGAAAAAGTGGAATAAGGAGATAAGCGACGCTTTCTATAAGGAACTGAGCAAACTGGAGAGGCTCAACCCGGCCATAGCCGAATACTCGGTGCAGGTTTCCTATCTCAACCTTATGCTCGAACTTCCGTGGAACGAGTGCACAAAGGACAACCTCGACCTGAAGCGCGCGCGTCAGCAGTTGGACGACGACCACTTCGGGTTGGAGGAAGTTAAAGAGCGTATACTCGAACACCTCGCGATAATCAAGCTGAAAGGCGACCTGAAATCGCCGATCATCTGCCTCTACGGCCCTCCCGGAGTGGGTAAGACCTCTTTAGGCAAGTCGGTGGCTGAGGCGTTGGGGCGCAAGTTCGGGCGCATATCTCTGGGCGGTCTGCATGACGAGTCGGAGATCCGCGGACACCGCCGCACGTATATCGGCGCTATGCCAGGCCGCATTATCCAGACCATCAAGCGTGCAGGTGCGTCGAACCCTGTGATAATCCTCGACGAGGTGGACAAGGTAGGCGCGATGAGCAACCACGGCGACCCGTCGTCGGCCCTGCTCGAAGTGCTCGACCCAGAACAGAATACCACGTT
>QMCD01001883.1_pt1 | contig 12223 bp, 11 predicted proteins | sample 1821841 | NCBI WGS metagenome assembly QMCD01 (sample SAMN01991225, study PRJNA193472) | Termite gut metagenome, whole genome shotgun sequencing project. | isolation source: worker | host: Macrotermes natalensis | reverse complement strand
CCATTCCCATCATCATTCCTCCTCCGCTCATTCCGCCCGTGTTGTTGGCCGAGGCGTTGAGCATAATGCCGTGGTTGCCTGTCACGATGTTATAGCGCGCGTCGAACCCGTACTTGTCCTCGATGCCATAGAGTGCCGAGAATGTCCCCATCTGGGCGAACGTCACGCCCGTGACGAAGTTCATCACCTGATAATCGTCGCCGTCGTTGATACCTGTCGTTTCGGCGAAGTCGCTCAGCTTATTGTAGACCTCCACCCTGTCGATCACATTTGCGGGGATATTTTTCATCGTCGTGGCCACGTCGGTGCCAAACGTCTCCTTGCCGTCGACTAAGATCTTCTGCACGTCCTTGCCCTGCGCCTTCACCGTACCGTCCTGCCCTACCTCCACGCCGGGGAGTTGGCGCAGGAGTTCGTCGGCGTCGGCATCTTCCGAAACTTTGAATGCGTGGGCGTTATAGCTGATCGTATCGCCGTTCTGCGACACGCGCACGGCCTGCGCCACGACGTTCACCTGGTCGATGTCGGTCGCCATCTGGGTCATGAATATGTGGCCCATGTTAATATTGCGTGCGTTGACCGTGACCGTCCTCACCGTGGGTTCGTAGCCCACGAACGTCACGCGCATCGTGTATTCGCCGTATGGCAGGCCGGCGACAGAGAATTTGCCCTCGAGGCCCGTCACTTCGTGTTTCACGAAAGTCGAATCGACGGCCGACCTCATTTCGACCACCGCTCCGGTAACCTGCTCGGCCGACGCGTTGTCCGTCGCCTGGCCCGAAACCGCGCCCATGCGCTGCTGGGAGAATGCCGCCGATATGTTCAGCAGAAGGAGTGCGGCGAGGAATGATAATTTCTTCATATATATTTAGATACAATTTGGGTGTTTCATGGATAACGGTGAATGGTTCGCTTTATTTTGGGGCGGGGAGCAATAACCTTCCACCCACGTGCAAATATAAACCGTCATTATATAAATAAATTGTCCGCCGGCCGCCAAAACGGCCAAACAAGTCTGTGAATCGACTGCCGCCTGCCATCAAACACTCGCCGAGTTATTGCTTTCGTCATCTCGATGCGTAGAGCGATGACCGTGTACTTTGCATCTGCGTTATTTAAATTTTTTAAAAACACCGCGACATTTACACTGCTTTCATGTATAGTTCATAATTATTTTAAAAAATAAAGCCGCCCCGAGTATGCGGGACGGCTCATTAGGCACCGAAAAATTATTTCGAGTGTTCGACCGATTTCTTGCGGAAATCTTTCATGTGTTTCGACAGTTCGAGGGCTGCTTTGCGTGCACGGGTTCCGGCAGCCTTGTTGCCTTTTTCGACCTGAAGTTTTGCGTTTTCCTGGAAGTTCGTGATCTCTTGTTCGATCTTCGGCATTAAATTTTTCATAGCGATAGTGTTATTTAAATTGTGAAAGATTGTACCTTTGACACAAAGCTATACAAAAAATCATTCACAACAACCATTATTAGCGGGATTTTGATTTTTTTTAGCTTTTTTCGAATGTTTCAAAGCAGATCGCAACTTTCATGCCTTTTTTATCTCTTATCCGTGAACGTTCGGTTAAGGGACTATTTCGAAAATTTTACTATATTTACTTCGTCAATTTACCAAATTCAAATACTAAACCTAAAATCTCCTATCAAGTGGATCAGAAAAAACGTCTGGAGGGACTGAGGCGCATGGTCGGCAACACCCCTCTGCTCAAAATCGACTACAAGTACAAGGGCATCCCGCGCACGATATATGCCAAAGCCGAGTATATGAACTACACGGGGAGCATAAAAGACCGCATCGCCTATCATATCTTCAATAAGGCTATCGAGTCGGGCGAACTGAAACCCGGAATGCGCGTTCTGGAGGCTACGAGCGGCAATACCGGTATCGCCTTCTCGGCATTCGGCCGCTTCCTGGGCCACAAGGTCACGATCTTCATGCCCAACTGGATGAGTGCCGAGAGGATCAACCTGATCCGCAGCTTCGGCGCTAATATCCGCCTTGTAACCCCCGAGGAGGGAGGTTTCACGGGAAGTATACAGATGACGTGCGACGAAAAGGCGAAGGATCCGCAAGGTGTGTTCCTGCCCTGCCAATTCGAGAGCGAGTTCAACACCGACGCCCACTATGTCGGCACGGGGCAGGAGATACTCGACCAGCTCGGCAGCGTGGGCCTTGTTCCCGATGCGTTCATTGCGGGCGTGGGTACGGGCGGTACCGTTATGGGTGTTGGCAAAAAGTTGCGCGAGAAGAATCCGGATGTGAAGGTTTATCCGCTCGAACCTGAAAATTCACCGACCCTTACCACGGGGTACAAAGTGGGCAAGCACCGCATACAGGGCATTTCGGATGAGTTCATTCCGGCCATCGTGAAGTTGGACGAACTGGACGAGGTGATATGCGTCGATGACGGCGACTCGATTGTGATGGCGCAGATGCTGGCCCGGAAGCTGGGGCTGGGTGTGGGTATCTCCTCGGGCGGCAACTTTATCGGCGCGGTCAAGATACAGAATATGCTGGGCGACGACGCGGTTGTGGTAACCACGTTCTCCGACGACAGCAAGAAATACCTGTCGACCGATTATACGAAGGAAGAGCCGGTCAAAGAAAGCTTCCTCTCGCCAGATATCGAGCTTCTCTGCGCACACGCGATATAAGGTTACGCTTGCAGAGGGATTACCTTACCGCCACATATGGGCCGCGCGTGGAGTGCGGCCTTAACTTTGTGCCCGGAAGGGAGCGGTGGCTTAGTGCGTTGGCCCTTGCAGTCCGAAGCCACCCCGGGCGGAGGATCTCCAACACGCAATGCCATTACACACAGTCCTCCGCTGGCTTCGGCCTGAGAACTAAGCATAAGAACTGCGGCCGCGCGTTGAGCGCAGCCGCCATTAACCGTTAACCCTTAACCACTAATTCCCATTCTCCCGCAGCCATTCCTCGAACATCGCGACATGGAACCGTTCGTCGGCTATCAGTTTGGCGAGCAGGGCAAGGGTGTATCGCGTGGTACTGTTTTGCGGTAGTGCCGCGATGCGCTGCGTAAGTTCCTCGTATCCCTTGATTGCAGCGGTCTCGCCTGCGATGGCGATCCGGACGGCCTCCTCGGGGGTCGAACCATACTCGACCTTATCCGTGTTGTTGGGTCGGTCAACCCTGCCGCCGAGCTCAGAGATCAGGTCGGCAAGCTTGTCCAAATGCTTCATTTCGACGAGCGCTATACCCATCATCATCTCACCCAACTCCTCGAACATCGCCTCCTGTGTGATGTACATGTGGATTGTGTCCAGTTCCGAATTGCCGTTGGATGCCTTGAAGGAGTCGTAAAACCATTCCGCCTTCACACCATTGCCCTCCTCGACCTTGCCTTCCGAAGGATACATAACGTTATGGTCGCTGAACCGCATGTTGTTCACAAGTCCGGTGGTCAGATCGTCGATAAAATTGGTCCCCCGTTCGCGCATGACGGCGAACATTTTAGATTTGTCTTTCATAATCAGGTTCTCCGTTAAGTGTATGGAGAAATCACCTGCACATTTCACGCCAAATTCACCGCCCCGACCGATTTATCTACCGTAACCTGTTCTTCTCGAAATGCGGTGCCACGTGGAACCGGAAATATATAATGGACACCACGGTAAGGCAGGCCCCGGTGAGAAATGCCGCGTCCCACGAAGCAACCTCGCCGAGAAAACCACCGCCCACCAGTCCGATCCCCACCCCGAGGTCCCACGAGGTGAGATATGTCGAGGTGGCAGTACCCCTCTGGTTATTGGGCGCCATGTTTACGAACAGCGTGTTGAACGCCGGGAACATCGTCCCGAACCCCATCCCCAGCATCAGCGCCAGACCGAAAAATATGAACGTGCCCACGGAGTGGTTCCATGCCACGATATCGCGTGCAAATGCGATAACGAAGAAACAGACGCTCACCACCCACATCCCGGCTGCTATCACCGTGACGATCCGCCCGCGGTCGACCTGACGTCCCGAGAAGATCCGCGAGATGGCAGTCCCGGCCGCCATAAGCGTGAAAAACAGCCCTGTGCCGGTCGTGATCCCTATCTCCTTGGCATAGATAGCCATATAGGTCATGGTCATCCCGTACGGTATCGAGAGCAGCAGCAGGTCGAGCCCCGCCCTGAGGCCCTTCAGCATAAAGAAACGGTCGAGCGAGACCGGGCCGCTCTTCACCGGTTCCTTCTTCGGCGCGCGCACCAGCGAGGCCATCGTGAAACCCAAGCCGCAGGAGAGCAGCGAACAGAGGAATATCGTGCCGTAACTGTAATAATCGTGCATGAAAAGCCCCGTCATCGGCCCTATCGACATTGCTATGTTATTGGCCAGCCCATAGTAACCCAATCCCTCGCCACGGCGCGAGGATGGCATGATGTCGATCACCATCGTGTTGCCCGACACGGTGACCGTACCGAAGGTCAACCCGTGGGCGATACGCAGCAGGACGAACAGCGTAAGCGTCCCCGCCCACAGGTAGCCCGTGAAAATGGCCGAAAAGAGGAAATACGACAGCAGGTAGAGCGGTTTGCGGGCGAACGTGTCGAGCAGGTAACCCGAAAACGGCCGGATCATCAGCGCCGCCACCGTGTAACATGCCAGAACTATCCCCGCCGTGCTGCTCCCCACCCCGAAATCCTCGGTCAGGTAGAACGGCAGCACGGGCAGGACGAGGTAGAACCCGAAGTAGAGCAGGAAATTCGCCGCCAAGATATAGCAATAACTCGGGGTTATCAGCCGGTCTTTCGTCATCTTAATAATGTTATTTTCTCATCGCCTCGGCGCGCATCTCATCCGGCATCCGCTCTATGGCATAGCGCAGGGCGGTGCGCGGCATCACGGCCTTGTGACTGACCACAAAGTTGAAAACGGCATCGAGATGTTCGCGCCGGGTCTCGGCGGCGCCCTTTACGAACGACTCGCTCATGCTGGCGGCCTTGAGCATCCAGCCGTAACCCTTCTGCACGAGGTCATCCTTATCCGTAAGCAACATGTCGGCAATTTCCAGAATATCACCCAGAAACAGCCCGTGACGCGCAGGAATGATCAGCGAAACCGCCGCCGCGCGCCTCATCCAGCGGTTCGGCGACTTCGCCCACTTTTTCAGTTCGGCGACATACTCCGTGTACATCTCCAGGAACGTGCCGACGGTGTGGTTGCACAGCGTGTCGCATGTGGCCCAGTTGGTAATATAGGTTTCGACCCAACGCTCGAAAATGGCGAAATCGGCCGGTTCGTACTGCTTGTGAACATAATACGACCAGTGGCAGGCGATGAAGCCCTCCTCGTTGTAACCCGAACGCCACAGCTCCTCGCACAGTTCGAAAATCTCACGTTTGGACAAGTGTTTGATCTTCCGAAAAGCGGCCTTCCCTATCCTGTCCACCTCGGCATTCTTCACGCCGTATATTTTTATCTCCTCCTTGAAATGACGGTTGCCCGAAGCCTGCTTTTGCGGATCGACGCTGTCTTTTAATGTCTGGCGGACCTCCGTGAGAATTTGTGTTTTCATATTACTTCGCATTGAAATTTACCCCTGCCTTTCGCGCCTGCATGTGCTGCATCCGGCGGGGAATGTTATACAGTTTTTCGTCCTTTATGAATTTTGCGCCCGTTTGTTTGAACCAGAACGAAACATTCTGCCGCACGCACTCCTCTCTCAACGCCATAACCCAGTCGAAATCGCACGGGCGTGCCCCGGCACCCGACTCCCCGCCCGCGAGTACCTGCTCGGCCCACTCCCCGATACTGTACGGCGCAAGGTCTATGGGACTCAGAAGCGGCTCGCAAACAATACGTTTATGTTTCACCGGCGCGGCCTTGTAGATCGGCAGCCGGTAATCCGCCCTGTCCTGATTCTCGACCGTACAGCAGATCGTCACATGCTCCCACCCCTCGCCCCAATCGTCGGGAACGCACTCGGCCAAGCGGTCTATGCGCTTGGTTATCATCAGAAAGCGCAGATCGCGCCTCTCGCGCATCATATCCCACGCCTCGGCGCGCCACCGGTCGGCGTCTTCGAGGAAAAAATCGGACGTAAAACAAGTGTAGACAAGCGTCCCCACAGGGATCTTGTACGACCCGTCACGCTTCTTTCGCTGCACCGGCGCATCGAAACTCGTGGTTTTATACACGGCCGCACTGTCCACACCCCGTTTCTCATCACCACGGTAGACATAGCAATGGGCACACCCCGCACTCAACTTGCGGCACCCGTGCCACAGGTTCCACATCTTCGAGCGGGGTTCGAGGGCGTTAGCGGTCATCGTTCCAATCCCTGTTTAAATGTTTTTCTGGTCGCAATAAAAAGCACAGAGGCTATCAATATATTGATACAGACATAAATACCGAACAACAAAAGGTATTCCATATGCTCGCCGATATACTGTACGATCTCTTCTATCAATTCCCGAGATACGCCTTCGTCCTCCATTCCGACAGGACGATACATCGCTATGGTCATCCTATCGAAGAAAGCATAAACTATGGCCAATAGTGTCGCAAATGAGAGAGCGATGTAACTCCAAAACACTCCCCGCCTGATCTTATCTCCTTTACTTGTCATTTATTTATTGTTTTAACAACTCTTTCACAAGCCGCGGAACACCCACCGAAGCCGGTTCGCGAATAACATGCAGGTTCTCTGCGCGCAGGTCGGGGGTTGCGGGGTCGATGATGTAAATCGGCGTTCCGGGCCGCAGGTAATGCACCAGCGATGCCGCAGGGTAAACCTGAAGCGAAGTTCCAACAACGATCATCATATCGGCGGTCTGCACGATTTCCACGGCGCGTTCCAGCATCGGGACGCTCTCGCCGAAAAAAACCACGAAAGGCCGCAGCAACGAGCCGTCGGGATGGCGCGTGTCATATTTCTGTTCCCATCCCTCTAACGGCACCGTCGCAAGCTCATCGCGCGAACTGCGCAGTTTGCGCACCTCGCCGTGCAGGTGGGTGACACGCGCCGAACCCGCCCTTTCGTGCAGGTCGTCGATGTTTTGCGTTATGATCTCGACTTCGAAATGCGTTTCGAGTTCCACCAACGCCCGGTGCGCCGCATTCGGCTCTTTGGAAAGCACCTCGCGGCGGCGCATATTGTAAAAGTCGATAACACCCTCGCGGTTGCGCGCCAGGGCCTCCGGCGTACAGACATCCTCGATGCGGTAGTTGGCCCACAGCCCGTCCGAATCGCGAAACGTCGCAATCCCGCTCTCGCGGCTGATACCCGCGCCGGTAAATACGACTATCTTCATGGTAATAACCGCATAGCGAGATAGAGCAGGTTTTTCAAGGCTGGGTGGCCTTGTCCCTTAAAAGTTGAACCTCCATAGCACTTTTTTTTAACGAACAAAAATAGTCAATTCCCCTCTACTTTGTTCCGCGATATCGAATTATCGGTATATCATATTTGAAACCGAAACCTCCCTGACACCGGCATCCCCGTTCTTTTTGCACGATTTTGGTGATTTTAACAATGGTTTATGTAAATTTGCAGCGTGAATATGACCCATCTTGGTGACTGTTATGACAAACCTCAGGCCGGAAGAAGATGTGAGCGCCATCAATGCCAAATCGCTGAGTGCGTGGGGCGAACTCTACCGCAGCCATTATTCTGCGCTCTGTTCCTATGCCGAGAACATCACAAAACGCTCGGACGTGGCCGAGGACATCGTACAGGAGGTACTTCTTAACATCTGGCTTTCCAACCGCGTTTTCACCAACATGCGCGAACTTACATTCTTCCTCTACAAGGCCGTATACAATAATTCGCTCTACTACCTGCGCACACAGAAGATACAGTTGGGAATACTGGAAAAGATCGGCAAAGATACGAAAATAGACGAAGAACTGTTTGCCGAAACTATCCGCGAGGAACTTATGCGCCGCCTCTACCTCCATATCGAGAACCTGCCCACCGAGCGCCGCCGCATAATCAAACTGAGCCTCAAGGGCCACTCCCGCGAGGAGATAGCGGCAATGCTGGGCGTCAGCCCGAATACCGTGAAGGCGCAAAAGACCAACGCGCTGAAAACCCTGCGCCACGCCATCCTGAAAGACAGCACGCCGCTGGTTTATCTCATTCTGCTGTCATGTATTTAACTCGACGGCCCCGTCATTGCTTCGTCGTTCCACTCTTCACAATGACGTGATAGTAGCTATTCGATATACTCCGAGACCCGCCCTGCAATCTGCATTAGCGATATTTCGCACATCTTGGTGTCGTACATCACCTGCACGAGCCTCTCCTCGGCCTCCAGAAGGCTTGTCTGGGCCTCGCGCAGTTCGATGCCCGAAAGCTGGCTGTTCTTGTAACGCTCGAAGGCGAGTTCATAGCCCGTGCGCGCCGTTTCGAGGTTCATGCGTTCGAGGTCTATGAGTTTCAGGTTGTTCTGGTAGGCCATCCATGCGTTGGCCAGGTCGACGTTAAGGGCAAGCTCGGTTTGCTGCCGTTCGAGGTCGCGGTTCTCGACCACGATGCGCGCATTGCGCTGTTCGCGGCGGCGGTTCATGCCGTCGAACAGCGTGAAACCCAGCGTTACGCCATAGCTCGGCCCCATCGTGCGCTGGCGCTCGTATGTGCCGCTGCCGAAGCGGTTGTTCGAATAGCCATATCCGCCGTTTAGCCGCAAATAGGGATAATTGGCGCTCTGGGCCGTTCGCAGGTCGAGGCGGCTGATCTTGCCCTCTGCGCGCGCGATTTTCATATATACGTTGTTATCGAGGGCGCTCGCCAACAACTCATCGCGCGAGAGCGACGGGTCGTAATCTATCGACGTGTCGGCGGCAATGAACTCGCTGTCCACATCCGCCGCGGCGAGCATTTCATTGAGCTGGGTGCTCAGCGTGTGCAGCACCTCGTACTGGCGGATCAGGCGCGAGCTGTCGGCATTGAAGTCCACGCGGGCCTGCATCAGGTCGTAGCCCGATAGCGAGCCGATCTGTTCGCTGACGTCGACGATGCGCACCCTCTCGCGCGAAAGTTCGACGGCGTATTCGAGGTTCTTGAGCGTGATCCACTGGCGTATGTAGTTGTAATACTCGGCTGTGAATCCCGAGATGAAGTTCTCCACCTGCATCCGGGTTTCGAGCTCGCCCATACTCTGCAACTCTTTGAGCCGTTTATAGTTGGTCTGCACTCTGAGCCCGTCGAACAGCGTCCACCCCAGATCGACGCCCGCCGAAGCGCCGCGGTTGTGCACTCCATCGGAAGTAACAGCATCGCCGCCGTCCGCAGGGAATTGCTTCGTGTCGTTGAGCGTCCCCGAGTAGCCCGCCGATAGGTCTACCGTGGGCAGGAAGCCCGCGTTGCCGATGGTGGCGTTATTATCCGCGATGCGCTCCAGATTGCGCACAAGCCTTATGTCATAGTTCCTCTCCAGGCCCAAAGCAAGGCACTCTTGCAGGGTCATCGGCCGCTGCGCCAGTCCGAGCACGGGAATGGCGGCGGCAAAGAGTGTAAATATCAATCGTCTCATCGGTTATACTGTTTGAGGCTTTTCCTTCGTTTTACGGATGCCGAGTATTCTACGGTCCCGGCGCTCTTCGCGTTCGCGCGTCTTCTGCCGGTCGGTCGATATGTAGGAGTACATCGCGGGTACGATATAGAGGCTTATCATCGTCGAGACTATCAGGCCGCCGATCACCGCGACTCCCATTGCGATACGCCCGTTGGCACCCTCGCCCGTCGCGATCGCAAGCGGGAGCATACCCAGCACTGACGACAGGCTCGTCATAAGGATAGGGCGCAGACGCTGCACAGCCGAGCCGAGTATAGCCTCGGGCTTCGCTATGCCTGACTGCTGGCGTTGGTTGGCAAACTCGACGATAAGGATACCGTTCTTAACCACCAATCCTATGAGCATGATAATTCCGATCTCGCTGTAAATGTTCAGTGTAACTCCACGCGCCCACATGAATATCCCTGCCCCGGCCGCCGCAGGCAGCACGGTCGACAGGATGATCACAGGGTCTTTGAAACTCTCGAACTGCGCGGCTAGGATGAGAAAAATCAGCACGAGGGCGAGCAAATATGCCGTCAGGATGCTCGACGAACTGTCGCTAAACTCCTTCGATTCCCCGGCCAACGTTGTGCGGAACGTGTCGTCCAACGTCTCGCGCGCGATCCTGTCCATCTCGTCCAATGCCTCCCCGAGCGCCACGCCCGGCGCAAGGCCCGACGAGACCGTCGCCGACTGGAAGCGGTTATAGCGGTAGAGTGTGGGCGGGGCGACCGACTCTTGAAGATCGACGAGGTTGTCCATCTGTATCATGTCGCCGCTTGCATTCTTGAGGTATATCGTACGCAGGTCGAGTGGCGAATTGCGCTGTTGGCGATTGATCTCACCGAGTATCTGGTACTGCTTGCCGTTCATGTAGAAATAGCCCATTCGTTGGCCGCTGAGCGCGTACTGGAGCGTCTGGCCGATCGACATCGTGCTGACGCCCAGCAGGGCCGCCTTGTCGCGGTCGATGATGATCTGGGTCTCGGGCTTGGTGAATTTCAGGTTCACGTCGGACATCCTCAGCAGCGGGCTGGCGTTCACCTTATCCATAAACTGTGGAATGTACTCGCGCAGTTTTTCGAGGTTCTGGCCCTGAAGCACATATTGCACGGGCGAACCGCCCCTGCGGCCGCCGAACGTCGACGCCTGCCTCACGAACGTGCGCGCCTCGGTCTCCTTGCCCACCGCCTCGGTCAGCACGTTGGCTATTTCCATCTGGCTGCGCGTGCGTTCGGAAATGTCGGTCAGCATGATCGACATGAACGACGAGCCTGAGCGCACGAAGTTGGTCATCGTCCTCTTCTCGGGCACCAGTGAATCGACCAGATCCTCGATCCTGAGCGAGTAGTCGCGCAGGTATTCGAACGTCGCACCCTCCGGCGCGCTCATATTGACCGTGATCTGCGAACGGTCTTCCATCGGCACGAGTTCCGACGGGATCGCGATTATCAGCCATATAATTATCCCCACCGTCGCCAACATAATGGGCCACGTCAGCCACCGCCGCCGCAGGAACCACTCCAGCGAGTGTTGGTAGCCGTTGTTGAGTCCGTTGAAGAACGGTTCGGTCTTGCGGTAGAACCAGTTCTTGCGCTCCTCGCGGCGCAGCAGTTTGGTCGAGAGCATCGGCACGAACGTCAGCGCCACGAACGACGAGATCACAACCGCGCCCGAGATCACAAGGCTGAACTCGGTGAACAACCGTCCCGTCATCCCCTCCATGAACACGATCGGGAAGAAAACGGCCACAAGCGTTATGGTTGTACTCACCACAGCGAAGAAGATCTCCTTCGCCCCCTCGATACCCGCCTCGCGCGGCGACATGCCGCCCTCAATCTTACGGTATATATTCTCTGTCACCACGATCGCGTCGTCGACGACTATACCCACAGACAGCACCACCGCCAGCATCGACAGCACGTTGATCGAGAAGCCGAAAAGGTACATCACGAAGAACGCCCCGATCAGCGACACCGGGATCGCCACGCAGGGGATCAGCGTCACCCTCCAGTCGCGCAGGAAGAGGTAGATTATAAGCACCACCAACAGGAACGCTACGATCAGCGTCTCCTCGACCTCGGCGATCGAGGCGCGCACGAAGCGCGTGTTGTCCGACGTTATTTCGAGTTTCACATCCTCGGGCAGGTCTTTCTCCATCGTCGCCAGGCGCGCCTGCACCTCGTTCGATATATCCACCTGGTTGGCCCCCGGCTGCGGGACGACATTCACGCTCACCATCGGCTTGCCGTCGGCGCGCAGAAGGTTGCGGTAGTTCGCCGAACCCAACTCGGCCATGCCCACATCGCGGAAACGAACGACATTGTTGCCGTCCTCCATGATTATCAGGTTGTTGAACTCCTCCTCGGTCTCCATCAACCCCAGCGTGCGGATCGAAAGCTCCATATAGTCGCCCTCGATGCTGCCCGACGGAAGCTCCACGTTCTCGCGGTTCACGGCGTTCATGATGTCCATCGGCGTGAGCTTGTAGGCGGCCATGCTCAGCGGGTCGAGCCACAGGCGCATAGCATAGCGGTTCTCGCCCCATATCTCTACCGCGCTCACGTTCTGGATCGTCTGCAACTGCTCCTTCACGGTCAGCTCGGCGATCTCGGTCAGTTCCAGCAGCGATTTGGTCTCGCTCTGGATCGTTATCTGCATGATCGGGCTGGAGTCGGCGTCGGCCTTCGACACCGTCGGCGG
>QMCD01005021.1_pt1 | contig 12230 bp, 9 predicted proteins | sample 1821841 | NCBI WGS metagenome assembly QMCD01 (sample SAMN01991225, study PRJNA193472) | Termite gut metagenome, whole genome shotgun sequencing project. | isolation source: worker | host: Macrotermes natalensis | reverse complement strand
TGCAAAATATTCTCTGTCCTTATTATTAAACTTTTAAATGCTGTACACATGAAAAGAATGAAGGTTAAATTTCTTTATTTGTTGCTGTTGGGATTGGCCGTAAATACATTATTTATTTCGTCCGCGTTTTCCCAGCAAAGTGTATCCGGTACTGTAACCGATGATACCGGTGAACCTGTAATCGGGGCCAATGTGATTGAAGTTGGAACTTCGAACGGAGTAATAACGGATATGGATGGCCGGTTTACATTGAATGTAGCCGGGCCGGATGCTTCGTTGACCGTTTCTTATATTGGTTATGAGTCCGTTACGTATCCGTTAAACGGACAATCCGATGTGGTCATTACGTTAAAAGAAGATTTACAGAATCTGGATGAAGTGGTCGTTGTCGGGTATGGGGTGGTGAAAAAGCGTGACCTGACCGGAGCCGTCGCTTCCGTAAAAGGCGAAAAATTGCAGGAAGTGGCTTCTTTCAGCACTGTTCAGGCATTACAGGGAAGGGCGGCCGGTATCTCTGTTATGCGTACGAACGCTGTTCCGGGTGGAAGCACTTCTATCCGTATCCGCGGTAACAGATCCCTGAAGGCCACAAACGATCCGTTGTATGTTGTGGATGGTATTCCCATTGTAGTGGGGCTTGACGAATTAAGTTCTTCCGATATCGAATCGATTGAAATCTTAAAGGATGCCTCGGCAACGGCTATCTATGGATCGCGCGGGGCGAATGGCGTTATATTGATTACGACTAAAAAGGGACGAAGCGGTTCCAAGACGCAGATTGATTACAACGGTTACTATGGTTTGCAGGAAGCGGCGAGAACCGTAGACCTGATGAATGGCGCCGAATGGGTTGAACTGGTTCGTGAAGCAAACAGGGCTACCACTAACACAACCCCTTATCCGTTGGTGCCGACAAAGGAATGGGATCAGCGAATCGGTTATTTCACGGCCGATCCGAATGTATGGAGTAAAATAGAACAGGGTTATGATGAACAGGGAAACTGGCATCCGGACAGGGTTCCTTATACCGATTGGTCGAAACAGGCGCTTCGGACAGCCCCGATGCATAATCATGAAGTGAGTGTCCGCGGAGGTACGGATAAGATCCAGTTGCTGGCTTCCGCCACTTATTTTAATCAGGAAGGCATTGTAAAAGGACAAGATTACTCGCGCTATTCCGTACGCGTGAATTTTGACTGGCAGGTAAGCAAATATGTGAAAATCGGCGGTAATTCTCAATTTTCACACTTTGACAGAAATGCCGGAAATAATCTTTATCACGATGTCAGGGGCACTTATCCGTTAGCTGATATTTATGATGAAAACGGAAACTATCTGACGAGCCGCCCGGGAAATGACCCTCAACTGTGGAACCAGTTTTTAAATCTGGATCACAGGAAGAGGGATATAAAGAAAGACCGGTTTGTAGGTAGTTATTATGCGGAAGCCAAATTGCCTTTTGATGTAACATATCGTACGAATGTGGGGATTGATATCGGACCTTATTATGATAATGAATTCTTCGGAGCGTTAAGTTCCGACCGGTCGGGCAGCCCGGCGCGCGCTATTAACCGTACGGACACAAGACGTATGTATACCTGGGAGAATCTGTTGTTTTACAATAAACAGTTGAACAGGAATCATCATATAGGTATTACTTTACTCCAGTCCGTTCAGCAGGAAACACAGGAAACAAACGACATAAGAGTAAGGGATCTGCCTTATGAAAATCAGTTATGGTATAATGTCGGCTCTGCCGAGACGATCGAATCGGTAGCCAGCGATTATAAGCGTTGGAGATTAGCCTCTTTTATGGGGCGTATCAACTACAGCCTGAAAGACAGATACCTGTTGACCATATCCGCGCGTTATGACGGCTCTTCCCGTCTGGCCGGCGGGCATAAGTGGGTATTGTTTCCATCTGCCGCATTGGCGTGGCGTATCAAGGAAGAATCATTCCTGAAAGATATAGATGTGCTGAGTAACCTGAAATTCAGGCTGGGATACGGAATCACCGGTAATACGGCCATTGATCCGTATAAAACACAGGGGAGTCTTTCAATCGGACGTTATATGTATGGTTCGACAGGCGTCTTGTCGTTTTATCAGAATGAAATGCCGAATCCGTATCTGACCTGGGAAAAGACATCCCAGTGGAATGCCGGTATTGATTTCGGCTTCCTGAACGGCCGTATCGGCGGGGTGATCGACCTGTATCTGCAGGAAACGAATGACCTGTTGATGGAACGTCAGTTGCCAATCGTTTCCGGTTTCAAAAATGTGATGTCTAACATCGGTATGATCAAAAATAAAGGAATTGAAGTGACGATTAATACGGTCAATGTATCCCGGAAGAATTTCAGTTGGAACAGTGATTTCATATTTGCAACCAATAAGGAAGAGATCACGGAATTATATAACGGAAAAATAGATGATGAGGGAAACGGATGGTTTATCGGGAAACCGGTTAATGTGTTCTACGACTATAAGGCGGATGGCATCTGGCAAATCGAAGATGCGGAAGAACTGGAAAAATGGGGCGGTATTTTCAAACCGGGCGATGTGAAAGTGGTCGATAAAAACGAGGATTATAAAATCACATCCGAAGACCGGTTTATCCTTGGGCAGGTAGAGCCGGAATTTACGCTTAGCTTCAATAACTATTTTACATACCGCAACTTTGACCTGAACTTTAATCTGTACGGCGCGTTCGGGCAGATGAGGAAGTTCGAACGGAACTGGAGCCTGAACGGAAGGTATAATTGTGCGCGTGTGGATTATTGGCGGATTATCGGCGAAGATGCCGACGGAAATCCGATCAGTAATAAAAGCAATGAGGCGCCGCGTCCGAACCGCGATTTTGAAAATCCGAATTATATTGACGCTTTATATTATGCCAAATCGACATTCCTCCGTATCGGGAACCTGACGTTGGGGTATAACCTTCCTGTTTCAACGCTTCATAAATTAGGTATCAGCAAATTGAGGATGTATGCTTCGGTAGATAACCTGCATGTATTTACCGGTTTTCCGGGAATTGATCCCGAATTGGGAAATAAAAACGACAACAGAGGGTTCAATGAACCTCTTCCGAGAACGTACCGTGTAGGCTTAAACCTTAGTTTTTAGTTGTATAATGAATTTTAAATAATGTAAATATGAAAAAGATATTCAGATATGGTTTAATAACCTTACTAATGATGACCGTTTCTTCCTGTGAATCTTTCCTTGAAGAAAACGTGGTCAGTGGTGTCTCGTATGATTTTTTTGAGACCAGAACCGGAATAGAAACTGCGGTCAACGGCGCGTATACGACGATGCGCTGGTATGTCGGCGGAGAACGTTATTATTGTCTGACGGAATATGGGGTCGATTATGTCTGGGAAGGAGCCGACGGCGGTAAAAAAGATGCTTTTAATAAGTACAGTGCGCAAATGAATTCCGGGGAGGGCCTGCTTTATGAATGGTGGGAAAATAATTATCAGGGGATCAATCGTATCAATACGGCGCTGATGTATCTGCCGAGGGTAGATGATATGACGGATGATTTGAAGCGGGAACGCGAAGGAGAACTCCGTTTTATGCGCGCTTATTTCTATTTTGACCTGGTTCAGCATTTCGGGGCGATCCCGTTGGTGCTTGAAGGAAATGTGACGGAGATTGTGACTGATTTCAGCAGGGCTTCTGTCGCCGATGTATATAACGCGATTATAGAAGACCTGAAATTTGCATACGATGCATTACCGGACGTGGCGCAGCAATCCCAACGGGGCAGGGCTACCAAATGGGCGGCATGCAACCTGCTGGCTAAAGTCTATCTGACAAGAGGAAGCGCCGTCAGCGATCAGCGCGGGCAACAATCCTCCGATATGGAAAATGCGTTAAACTATGCAAAGGCCGTGATCGAATCCGGAAAATTTTCTCTGGAGCCGGATTACACAACGACGTTCGACCAGAATTTACAGAAAACATCCCCGGAAACGATATTTGCCGTTGAATTTACGAAAGAAGTTTTATTTAACGGGGATGGAAACAGAATGCATCTGTATTGGGTTCCTACGTATGAAAATCTGGCAGGATTGCAACGTGATGTCGAGCAGGGACGCGCCTGGAAACGCGTGAGGCCTACACCTTATTTCCAGACGCAACTGTATGATAAGTTGAACGATTCGCGTATCTATAAAATGTTCAAATGGGTATATTGGGCAAATAAAGAATCATCCATTCCCGTATGGCAGGCAAAATATTTTTATGTGGACGAAGATGGAAAAACAACAGATGATTTGTTGTATGAGACGCCTGCCGAATTAGTCGGCAAACCGAAATTCCAGACCGGCGATACGGCGGCTTATTTTATACCCCGGTATTACGGAGCTAAAGATCCTGCCGGCAAAGTACTTGACAAGGAAGAAAACCGCCGGTTGCAGTTGGATGTGGCAAAAGCTCCTTATACGTTGATCCCTGTAGATGATAATACAAATCACTTTTTCCCCGGGTTGTTAAAATGGCTGGATCCGGAAAGGCCGGACATGAATTACGAACAGGGCTCCCGGAACTTTGTGCGTATGCGCCTGGGAGAAACTTACCTGATAGCGGCGGAAGCAGCCGGAAGAATGGGCGATTATGATCAGGCGGCCGGGTACATCAATCAGGTTCGTCAACGTGCGGCATATAAGGAAGGAGAAGTAAAACCCAAAGAATGGTTGACGGTTGAAGGCGGGGATCCCTCTGAAGCGGAAGCATCTACGGAACAGGCCATGATGGTTACAGCGTCGGATATCAGTAACGATTTTATCGGATTTATGCTGGATGAAAGATGCAGGGAATTATTTGGAGAAATGAACCGTTGGGAAGACCTGGTCCGCACAGAGACTTTGCTTGACAGGGTTACAAAGTTTAATCCGGATGCGGCCAGAAATATCAAAGCGCATCATAAACTGCGTCCGATCCCTCAGAATCATATAGACCGCCTTTCGCCCAAACCTCCTGTTAACGAGGCGCAGAACGAAGGATATTATTAAAAGTCAGGCCATCTTATTCGTAGAATAAGCCATACAATAATGCATCATGAGTCTCATACCGGACTGATGATGCATTATTTTTGCAGGGAAAACAGAAATTCCAGGCCGCCGTTCGTCTTATTTTTAGCGATGATGGTTCCTTTGTGGAAAGCAACGGCATTTTTCACGATTGAAAGACCCAATCCGGAGCCACCCGTATCACGCGTACGCCCTTCGTTTATCCTGTAAAAACGTTCGAACAAGCGACTCAGGTGTTGCTCGTCCGGAATACCTACACCGGTATCGGAGTAGGAGAAATAATAAAAATCCTTATCTTCGCTGTATTTTTTTATTTCTATCCGGATGTTTGTTCCCGCATACCGGATCACATTATCCGTCAGGTTCCTGAAAATGGAATAAAGCAGATTTTGATTGCCTTTTACAATAATTTTGTCGGTGATATTCCAGGTCATGTCGATAGACTTTTCTTTCAGCGGAATCTCCAGGTCATTTTTTAATTCTTCCAGTAATTCCTTTATCGCAACCCGTTCCAACCGGAAAAATTGCGGAGCGGCCTCCATTTTGCTGATGAGGCTCATGTCTTGTATCAGTTCGGACAGATTTACCGTCTGGTCATAGGCCCGCTGTATAAAATGTTTTTTAAAGTTNNNAGATCGTACTTCAGCACCGTTTCCAGGCATCCTCGTATCCCTGTTACCGGAGTTTTCAGTTCGTGTGTGATATTGCCGGTCATTTCCTGTTTTAACAGACGCGTTTTTTCCTGTTTGGTGATATCGTTGATGATGATCTCAAAACTTTCGTCGTCGAATACATTTGTACGGATAATAAACGTACGTCCCTGTTTGTCGGCTTTTGTCTCAAAATAGTGCTCTTTTTTTTCCGTGTCGGATAGAAAAGCGATTGTTTTTTCGAACAGCGGTTCTTCGAATATAACGGACGGATCGCTTTGTGCGTCATCCGCAAGAATATGCAGGTACTGAATGAACAATCCGTTAAAAAATTCTACTTTTTTGCCGGCGGAAAAAAAGCACAGGCCTTCTTCCGAACTATGGACATGTTGCAACAGTTTTTCCCGTTCCAGAATGATTTTTTTTTCACTGTCTTTCAAGCGGATATAATTCCGGGCGATTGTTTTTCCTATTGCTCCTAATTCATCGTCCGGAAAGTTTACCGCTTGTATATCAAGCATGTTATTTGCTGCTGCGTCGGTAAATTTTTTCAATTTCTGTATGGAGTTGCTGAATCTTCCTGCCGCGTAGTTGATGATCAGTAACGAAAGGATAAAAAGCGCAATGATATAATAAAGAAATACATTGTCCGACTTGAGGAAAGATTGTACGTGTATGTCGTAAGGGAGCGCTACGCGTATATAATAACCGTTGAATTTTTTAGCGTAATATAAATACGCTTTTTCATTGGACGAAGAAATCCGGATGTCGCTTCCGCTGTTTTTTAAACGCGCATGTCTGATTTCCGGTCGCGTTTGATGATTCTCCATTTCCGATATATCATCAATTGTGTTATCATACAGAATGTTTCCTCCGTCGTCAATCAAGGTGAGCCGCAAATTATGCGGGAGCAGATTCTTCAGGCTGTCCGGCCGGTATGATTGGTCCGCTTGCAGGACAATGGCTTTGTTTACGACATCGGCGCAGGTGGCCAGGCGTTCTTCTAAGATTTTAGTTTTATATTCTTTTTCCTGTGAATGTTCAAGCAAAACAATACCTATCGTGAACAATGAAAAAATGACGACGAAACTCAATGTAAGTTTTTGCCTGTAACCTATTTTCATAATCCGCGGACTTTATATATTAAACCTGTAACCGAATCCGGAGGTGTTTGAAATCAACCGGGCGTATTCACCCATTTTTTTGCGTAGGCGCGTAATATGTACGTCGACGGTTCGCTCCGTTATGTACGGGTAATCTTTCCATATTTCATCAATGAATTCGTGACGGGGAATAACCCTGTCCTGATGCCGGATAAGGTATGCCAGTATCTTGAATTCGGTTTTTGTCAGTGCAACTTTTTCGTTGTCGAGGGTTATTATTTTCAGATTGAAATCAATAGTCAGGCCTTTAAAAACGAACCGGTCGGATTCGACGGTCTTCTGACGTTTCAATACTGCTTTTATACGCGCAATCACTTCTTTGATGGAGAATGGTTTGGATATATAATCGTCTCCTCCGACAGAAAATCCGGTCAGCATGTCATTTTCCGTGTCTTTCGCCGTCAGGAAGATGATCGGAGTCTGGTTATGCCGGTTACGCAACGTTTCTGCAAATTTATATCCCGAAATACCTCCCATCATCACATCCAGCAGGATGAGCGAGTATCCGGATCCCATCTTATCCATAGCTTCTTCCGCAGACTCTGCGCTGGTCACATCAAAACCTTCGTTTTTCAGATTGAATTCAAGTACCTCCCGGATAACCGGTTCGTCGTCTACAATAAGTATTTTATGTTGCATGATAAATCGCTGCTATGCCTTTCTTTTACGGCAAATATAATTATTCCTGATCAAAACAACTATTTTTTGCCGGTATGTTTTAAAACTTTCGCATCAATATAGAAAACAATATCTTCCACAATATTACTGCAATGATCGCCAATGCGTTCGAGTTTTCTTATCAACAGGTAAATTTTCAGTCCGCAGCGGATAAATCCGGGATTTTTATGCATATAGTTTGCTAAAATATCAAATGCGTTTATATAGATCGTATCGATTTCATCATCTTTCGACAGGATTTTTCCGGACATTTTGGTGTTTTCCGACTCAAGGGCGACAAAACTGTCCGACAACATACCGGTCAGTGTGGTAAACATTTTTTCGAGCTGTAACTCCTCAATGATTTGCGGTTCTATGGTATTGCAATCGTCTTCGATTACATACCGTGCGATTCCTTCGCAGAAGTCGCCGATGCGTTCCAGCGTACTGCCTATTTTTATTAATGAAAGGATTAACCGTAAGTCGATAGCAACCGGGTTATACAGTGCGATATAATTTTCGCAGTCGCAGTCTATTTTCAGTTCAAAGGCATTGACTCTTTTTTCACGGCTGGCTATTTCGCGCGCCAGTTCTACATCGCCGGTCAGAAATGCCTGTTTCGATTTCTCCAATTGCGACATAACCAATGTCCACATCTGGCTTATTTCTTCTTTTAATGCCTGTAATTCTTTTTCCGTATGTTTCATAATTGTCCGCTTCTTTTATTTTTACTGTTTTATCCGAACCGTCCGGTTATGTAATTTTGCGTCTGTTCCTTTTCCGGATTCAGAAAAATCTTCTTCGTTTCGTCATACTCAATGAGTTCTCCGTGCATAAAAAAGCCGGTCTTATCGCTTATGCGGGCAGCCTGTTGCATATTATGCGTCACGATCACAATCGTATACTCTTTTTTCAGGGAATAAATCAGATCTTCGATCTTTGATGTTGAAATCGGGTCAAGCGCCGAAGCCGGCTCGTCCATTAGCAGAATGGAGGGTGAAACAGCCAATGCGCGTGCGATACATAACCGTTGTTGCTGGCCTCCGGATAGTTCGAAAGCCGACTTTTTCAGTTTGTCTTTTACTTCATCCCACAGGGCGGCTGCATGAAGAGACTCTTCCACACGTTGGGTAATGTATGATTTATTTCCCATGTGATTAACACGAAGTCCGTAGGCCACATTTTCGAAGATTGATTTGGGAAAAGGATTGGGTTTCTGAAAGACCATGCCGACCTTTTTCCGGAGTTCGTCTACCTGGACGGATTTCTGGTAAATATCAATCCCGTCGACCATACATACTCCGGTCAGGCGGGTATGTTCAATCAAATCATTCATCCGGTTGAAAAGACGGAGAAAAGTAGATTTTCCACAGCCTGAAGGTCCTATGAACGCCGTGACCGTGTTGGGGTCTATTTTCATACTGATATCTTTAAGCGCCTGAAAATCGCCGTAATAAAAATCTATTTTTTTTGCTTCTATCATAATTAATTTGTTTTCACTTTACTGCCGAAATACTTTCTCAATGATGTTGCCAGTATGTTTATTATCAATATGATGACAATAAGAACCAATGCTGTTCCGTAGGCAATCGGCCGGGATGCTTCGATATCGGTACCGCTTGTTGCAATCACATACAGGTGATAAGGCAAGGCCATTACCTGGTCGAAAATACCTGAGGGCAATTTGGGTAAAAAATAAGCGGCTACCGTAAACAGGATAGGGGCTGTTTCGCCTGAAACACGTCCTATGGATAAGATCAGGCCTGTTATAATATTCGGAAACGCCATCGGCAATACAACTTTACGGATTGTCTGTAGTTTGCTGGCTCCAAGGGCTAAACTTCCTGTCCGGTAAATGTCGGGAACCGCTTTCAGCGCTTCTTCCGTTGTCCGGATAATCAGGGGCAGCGATAATAATCCGAGCGTCAGGGAGCCTGCCAGAATAGAGTCTCCGAATCTGAATGCGTTTACAAACAGCGCCATACCGAATAGCCCGAAAACAATGGAGGGTATGCTTCCCAAATTATTTGTCATGATACGGATGAATTGTACGATTCGTCCGTCTCCTGCATATTCATTGATAAAAATACCCGACATGATACCGATGGGAAATGCAAAAACCGAACTACCCGCTATCAGGCAAAAAGTTCCGATGATAGAGGGGAAAATACCTCCGGAAGTCATTCCGTCGGCAGGCGCCGCCGTCAGAAATTCCCAATTGATGACGCCGATACCATTGTAAATAATGAAACCCAGTATCCAGATCAGGATACCAACTACCAGGCAACCCAATATACGGAAGAGAATAAAAGCGAGCGTTTGCGATCTTTTTTTGTTCATCATGATCAGAATCCTTTGTTTTTCTGCTGTTTCGAGATCATTTCGGCTGAAATGCTGATGATCAGTGTTATCATAAAAAGAATAGAACCGAGCAGGAACAGCGCCTGATAATGAGTTCCTCCCGAGGGAGCTTCGCCCAGTTCTGCAGCAATCGTTGCAGGGATGGTACGTATCGGCTCTAACAGGGAGTGGGGCATCACCGCCGCATTACCCGTAACCATCAGGACCGCCATGGTTTCTCCGATCGCTCTTCCGATACCCAGCACTACCGCCGCCGAGATACCGGACGATGCATACGGAATAATGACCCGGTAGACGGTTTGCCAGTGTGTTGCACCAAGCCCCAGACTTGCTTCCCGCATCGTTTTGGGTGTATTCCGCATTGCGTCTTCCGCAATCGTTATAATAGTCGGTAGCGCCATAATCGCTAAAATAAGACTTCCGGCCAAAGCCGTTTCGCCTACAGGCAATCCCAGTGTTTTTTGTATTAACGGAACGAAAACGACCAATCCGAAAAAACCGTAAACGACGGATGGTATACCGGCCAAAAGCTCTATCGTCGGTTTCAGGATCTTACGCGTACGTTCTCCTGCCAGTTCCGACAGGTAAATGGCTACCCCCAACCCCAGCGGCAACGCAATCAATATGGCGAAAATGCTAACCCACAATGTTCCCAAGATAAGTGGCAGTACGCCGAATTGAGGAGCCGGTGCGGTGGTAGGGATCCATTCTTTTCCGGTCAGGAAATCGGCAACGGAAATATGGCCTGATTTTATAATGGCTATGTCCGGATTCTTTTCAGGCAGATACTGATCCGGCAGAAACGCGATGATATGTTTGTTTTTTTCGATAACCTCTCCTAATTTTTGCGGAAGCAGTTTGTAATCATCCCCCAGTTCATCTTCCGTGTATAGCTCAAAAATCTCATCAAACAGAAAGGGCATTATTTCAATATCTTCTCCTCCCACTTCTTTCCAGGACGTGATCTTCCGGTCAAAAATGTCTTTTATTTGTACCGGATTCAGTGATGATACCGGATTGCCGGCATGTACGCAAAGCGAATATCCCTTATCGACAACCGGACTGCGGAACAGGCCGAATCCTTCTTTAAACAGAAAAATAATGATCAGTAAGATAACGAGGCTTGTAACCCCTCCGCTGAGTGTTAACAAGCCTTCGATCATTTTTTCCGTGATCTTTCTTAAAACCTTCATTTTACCGTAATAAAACCGATTTCCGAAACAATCTTTTGCCCTGTATCCGATAATACATAATCGATAAATGACTTCACTTTATTCTCCGAAGTTGTTATATAATAATAGTACAACGGGCGAACAATGGGATAGCTGCCGTTCTTGGCATTTGTAACCGTTGGCTCCGCATACGTTTTACCTTCGTCATACGATACGCTTACGTCTTTTACATCCTTGTTGAGATAAGCAAGCCCCACATAGCCGATCGCTCCTTTTGTCTGGCTGACCGATTGAATGATGGCTCCTGTGGCAGGCATACTCATAATCCCGTTCACATAATTTTTGTTTTTCAATACGCTTGTTTTGAAAAATTCGTAAGTGCCTGATGATGTTTCGCGTGAATAAGGAATAATCTTCAGGTCATCGCCTCCCACCTCTTTCCAGTTTGTTATTTTTCCGGTAAAAATACCTTCCAGTTGCTCCCGTGTCAGGTTGGAAACCTTATTGGAAGGATGAACAACCACTGCCAGTGCATCATAAGCGGCAATAATTTCCTTTACGGGTTTACCTTCTTTCTGTAGTTTCTGCTTTTCGTCAAACTTTATTTTGCGGGAAAGTTGTGCGATATCCGTAGTTCCTTCCAGTAAAGCCGAAATACCAACCCCGCTGCCTCCGCCGGTAACGGTGACCGTCTCGGACGCATTTGTCTTCATAAAATTTTCAGCCGCTTTCTGCGACAAAGGTAACATCGTATCCGATCCCTTTATCTTTTGGGCTGAGGCGCTGTACAATACGGTTGTCAATACAGTTGCAATAAAAAATACTTTTTTCATTTGTTGATATTTTAATTTATCCGTTGCAAAAGTATTTCCCTATTATTACAGAATACAAACCATATTGTTACAGTTCGGTTAAGATCGCAGGCGCTCGTTTCCTCCGAAAAAAGAGGGTGTATAAAAATATCAAATGAAACATTACCTTATCCTTCTTTTGCCGCAATTTCGATCAGATTTTTATTTTTCTGAGATGACAAAAAATGACAATTTATAGCATCGAAACTCATAAATTCAATACCATATTTATTATTCATGGGGTCTTTTCTTCGTTTTAAAACTTGTTTGGTGATTTCATAGAAAACCTCATAAATATCAGTGTTCACCTCGTTGTAGGATGAAAATGAGATATCTC
>QMCD01001882.1_pt1 | contig 12230 bp, 2 predicted proteins | sample 1821841 | NCBI WGS metagenome assembly QMCD01 (sample SAMN01991225, study PRJNA193472) | Termite gut metagenome, whole genome shotgun sequencing project. | isolation source: worker | host: Macrotermes natalensis | reverse complement strand
GTTGCTTTACTTTGCGACCCATAAATTGTAAAATTATATATATTTACAGGCAAAGATATAAAAATATTTGGGTAATTTAATAATATAAACTATATAAACAGCGGAGAAATGACAATAGCCTGCCCCCTACCCCTTGAAGGAGGAAAGCAAGAAATCAGCGCTTTAAGGAAGTCCCCTTTAGGGGTAAATCGAAGAATATGTCATTGGTAGATAATCCAGACAAACTATTCTTCCGAAGAAGCATAGTCAAGAAAAAACAAAAAAAGGGCTGCCGGGAGGCAGCCCAAATTGAATTATGAAAAGATTTTAACGTATACTTATTATTTAACGCTCATGCGTTTGACGATGCGCTGACCTTTATATTCCATCATATAGAAATAAATGCCGGATGCATAATCAGAGATATTTAACTCTATTTGATGATCACCGGAATATACCGTTTCCTTCCGACTGTACAACAATTGTCCGTTTGCACCATAAACATGGAATGTTATTTCTCCATCCTGTGGAATATTATAATTAATTATCGTATTACCTTCAGCCGGATTGGGGATATTCTGTCCCATGGTAAAAGAAACTTTTGACTTCTCTACAAGACTTACATCTGAGGTTACCTCACGAATTATTGTTATTGTATCATCATAAGTATATTCATCATTGCTTTCAACAAATACAGTCAAATGATATTTTTCCAATGCAGGTACTGTGTATTTATCAACAAATGTATAATAAACAGGTGTTATCCCTTCTATTCTCGGGAGTACCTCTTCTATTCTTTGCTGTTCCACACCATTGGTATCTGTTATCAAAAGATAAACGTTTACAGTTCCTTCACCATATACACCTCCAAGGTTTCTGCCTCTGACTTCTATGGATACTTCCTGCTGCTTACCAGCCGTATCTAACACATTTCCGGAGGGCGTAAGAATATCTACAAGATACAAATCATTAATGTCAACTCTTTCCTGTTCATAAGCATGATGATATACATTTGCAGAATCACATTGCAGATACCCGTATACTTCCACGTCATAATCCAAAATCCATGGAACGGTATAGGCTTCATTAAAAGCAATCACTATGGAATCACCGACAGCTATAGTTGTACCGGTTGTTGTTTCTGCTGCAAAATATTCACTTCCATCGACATCTACGGAGAAAAGCAAGGTTATATCCGATAAATCCAGATTTCCGGTATTTGTAACCGTAACAATTTGCTTATACTCATATTCTGCAAATGCAAGATCTCCCTCGTCATTGCTTAATGTATGAATACGAACCTGGAATTCAGGATTGATAGCCATAGTGCGGCTTATTGTATCATCCAGACGGTAATAATCCGAAGAAGGCGTACTTATGTAGGTTTTTATAGTATAATCGCCCAAGCCTAATGTAAAATCAGGCAGGATCATTATCGTATCCGTTTCCAAGCCTTCCATTCCATCCGTATGCAGAGCTATAACAGTATCCTTAACCATATCTCCCCGTATTTCCAGCACAATGTCAATAGGTGTTTGTGTAAAATCAACCCGCTGATCTATTGTATTGGACAATACAACTTGCAGCTGCTTATTATCCAGATTACATAGCGAATAATCCGTCAAAAGCATTGCATCCAAAGCAAGATTCTGGTCGGAGGTTATGGAAATATAATCAATATGCTGTACTCCGCCTTCCGATATTGCCATAAATTGTATAATTACACATGAAGAATCAACATAAGGAGATAAGTCTACAGTGTGTTCCACCCAGGTTGGAGCAGTATACGCGGCATTATATCGTTGGATATACTCAATTTCTTTTGCTGTACTTTCATCCCCGTTAAACATTACCCTCACTGCCATCTGGTCTTTTGCTGACGGATTTTGATTATCATGTGCATACCAGAATGTCAATAGTGGACGAGAGGTTCTGCTTAGCTCTATCTGATTGGTTGATAATTGAGATACAGAGCCAAAAGGTGCATCAAAAATCAATTTACTTGTTCCTGAGTCAGGTTGAATAATTGCATCAAAACCGCCTGGAACAACTTTCCACATGTCTCCACCTGCGGTAAGATTGTTAATTACAAGATTCCTCAAGGAATCACTTCCTGTAAAGTCATTGAAATACGGCAACTTTATCTTACCCGAATTGTAGACAGTACGCAAGGTATCGTTATGGTAGTTGGTATCTACAGCGGTATTTATCCATGCTGTGATATTATAATCACCTGCAAAGGATACATTTAAATTGTATTTCAGTTCAAAGGTATCTATTTGGAATTTTGCCAGCGTTCCGCTGTTAATTTGTACCATTGTATCAAAAGCAAGTTCGGCAGCCATATCAAAATATAGCGAGAGTGGATTTGCGGCAAAGTCATAATCAATGCTTCCCAAGTTACGCACGGCATATTTCACCGCAACAGTATTAGGGGCGCAGACAGTTATTGCATTACTTGGCTCCACAATTTCTTTCAGTTCCAAATCGTAACTTGGTGCTAACTGTACTCCCTGATAAGCACCCATGATAGTAGTAATATCTCTGCTTTTTCCCTCAATATCAAACAATACATTTGGATTTCTGGGAGATTTCAAAGCAGCTAAAGCATATTCACTTACTTTCAATCCCTGTGATATATCCGTAAACATAGGGTCTATACTAATCGAATTCGTATCCTGAGGTACTTCTGCTTCCCAGTCTGCCAATGTTGCTTGAGCTATACCATTTACATAACCTACATAATTGGGTGCATAATAATTATTGTAATTAATATCCAAATTAGGCACATTTACATTTGTATTGATATTTATCGGATAAGCAATCATAGAAGTTATCATTTGAATATTATTATTTTTGATAACCGATGGATTTGTTAATGCATAAAGATATATACCATTATTTGTTCCTGTACCTGAACCTTCTATTAATACAGAGTTATGCAGTATATCAATATTTGAGTTGGTATAAACGTAAATTCCACTACGTTCTCCATTAGTAGTAGGTGCTTTAATGATAATTTCATTATTGGCAACTAAACGTCCTCTTAAAGGAGCGTTGAGACTGTGTCCTCCTATATTAATTCCTCGAATAGAATTGCTTCCCTGTATATGCAGCTTATTTCCTATAATAACACCTTCTCCATTCCGCAGATACATTCCTGTCCATCCAACAAGCAAATTAGAAGCATTGGCATGCAGGATATTATTATACGAAATACTTGTAAAATCAATATATTCCGCATTTATTGCTGCCAAAGACTGATTTATAAATTTATTACTATCCACTATCACATTGCTGTTATAAGTATTAGAAGCCCTATTCCCAAACAGATAAACACCGTAACTTCCCTGTTCAATTATATTATGCGTAATGCGGATATTGTTTATATCTCCTGTCGTTTCGTTTTTCTGTATGCCTTTTATTAGATGGCAATTGTTAATTGTAATATCGGAGCATCCGTCAAGTTGTATTGCCATATTTGCTGAGGAAGCATCCACAGTAATTCCTTCTATCGTTATATTGGCAGTATTGGCTAAATTGATGCCACTTCCGGAAGCAGGTTTGATGCTTACGCTGTCTCCTGCAACAGGCACAATAGTTATTGTATAGGGGGTGGGAACAACACCTGTAAAATCCACATTCTCATTATAGGTATTTTCTTCTACCAGCAAGCGTATATCACCGCCTATTGTACAGTATCTTAACTGATCTGCTATTTCTGCAAGCGATTCAAAAGCCTGTCCCTGCCCTATGGTGTAATCCCCATGCAGGATAGAATCACAAACATAAAATGCTATGTGGATGGTATCGTTCAACTGATTTATATCCGCTGTATCATTCACTGATTTTATCCAGACAGAAATCCTGTTATCTCTCGCTAAAGTCGAAAGTGTTTCCAATTCCAAGGTGTCGGATTCATTCTGAAGCAAGCTTCCTGTCCATGTAGGAAGAATTGCCTGTTGAGTGCCATTTAACGACCAGCCAATCTCCATCTTTGTCAATACTTCGGTACCTTCATTGCGGAAAGCCAGTTTGGGCAAATAATTTTGTCCGATAGACATGTTTGCAGGAACTTCTATGCTTAACAGGGAAACATCGTGTGGAATATCATAAGTACGGGCACCCATAAAAGTAAGTGACATACGCATTACTCCATTAATGTCTGTTCCAACAAGCGGAGAAACAAAACAACGGAGACTGTCTGTATTTTGCAGTTCCAAATTTACCATACTGTCTGTATACAGCGGCTTGACTCTTACCGAATGTTCATCCTTAGCATTGCCCAAAGCAGTACGCCATGCGGCTAAATCTGTATAGGCACTTGTCAAAAAGCCAATATTCGCAGGTGTACTACCTGTGCCCAAAGCATAATAATTATTGTAATCCAAAGTTATTGTAGCGCTGGCTTGGGCTCCCTGCAAATATATCGGGAATGTTGTTGCCGTTGGTGTATTTAATGTAACTATATGGTTATTTTTAACCGTATAGGAATAATTTGTATTTGACGAATGGAGATTAATACCTCTTCCCTGAACAGTATCGGTCAAGAGTATGGAATTATGCAATATATTCAAACCGTTAGAAGCAGTAGCATAAATACCTCCGTAAGGCGTATTTGTAGCTGTAGACACCGCTGTTGCATATCCTGTGATTTCATTGTTGGCGACCAGTCCTGACGCATTTGTTAAATAAACACCATTTAGCAATCTGTAGGCTTTAATGCTGTTAGCCGCTATATTTCCTGTTACATAAGTTAAATACATAGCCTGAAAGTGTCCTGAACTGTCAAGGCTCCGCTGCGTAATGCTGTTATTACTAACATCAATGCTACTGTATCTGGTGATATAGATACCCCTGTTGTCTACTTTACGGATAATATTGTTCTGAATAACGACATCTCCTGCTGCGAATGTTGATGTTCCATTCAACACGATACCCCTTGAACCTCCTTCAATAGTATTATGGGTAATGCGAAGGTTTGTCATGTTTCCTCCGCTTGTCTGATATATAACAGTCATTTTATCATTATTTTCCACTACCTTAGCAGGACTGGGAAGAGTCAGCTTACAATGACTGATCTCAATATCTTCGGTTGTTCCTTCCAAGACAATTGCTCTTCCATCGCTTCCAACAGATGGGGCATTTGTTACTCCTGCATCTATATGCAATTTGCTTATTCTTACATGGGATACATTTGTCAGCGTAAATGGAGCAATAGCATCATGATAATCGCCTGTCTTCTTTATTACGGTTGTAGCCGTATCTCCGTTCAGTGAGGTAAAGGTTATGGTATTGGTTTCACTTGCTCCGGGAACAGCTTTATCAAATCGTACATTTTCATAATGAATACCCGGCTGCAATTCAATAGAAACGGGAGCATCAATTCCGCAGTTATATAATGAAGCTATGGCTTCAGCAAAGGTTAAGAAATGTGCTCCTGCTTGGCTTCCTACAATATATTGCCCATGCATAACGGAATCACAGCCGAATGTTGTCCCTTCCAATGTATCGTTGGCGGAATTGACATCTGTCATAGCATTGGGTTGAGAAGTAATTATACGCAAATTATTGCTATTACGAGATGAGGCTATAAAGTCTCCCAGCTCTATGGGATCGGATATCTCTCCTTTTGCAAGAGTTCCTCTCCATGTATAGGTGTTAAGTACTCCACTGTTCACCTGCCAAGTAATATTTACGGAATCAACAATGACATACGCTGAAGTATTTTGTAAGGTAACAATTACAGGTGTTGGCGTTCCTGCCGAAGAAACTGCACCGGGAGACAGTATTTCATACGGACGGACATCCACGTCCGTCAGATTGGCAACAAGCTGATAAGCGCCCATGCTGGTAGGTGATTGACGAGATGTATTATTAATATCTACAAGCGCTTCCGGTACATCATTTAACAGCGGACAAAGCAAGTCTGCATCAAGTGGGGCAATCAGGTTTTGATTCGGATTGGAAAAAACAGGAAGCATGCTTACTGAATTTGTATCATAAGGTACGGAGGCTATCCAAGCAGCGAAATCTGCCTTATTTGCTGTTCCTATACGTCCTATGTAGTTTCCGCTTTGTGCATAATAATTGTTATAGTTAAAATCATAATTTGTTGTCACATAATTTGCATTTCCTATTCTGACAGGATATGCACTGGTTTCGGTTGTTTGCAGTACAAAATTATTATTTTTTACATTTACATAAATAGTTGCGGCGTTCACAATATCCAATGCTATTCCACCAGCTCCAGAGGGCATATAGACAGAATTATTATAAATATCAAGCTTTGCATAAGCGTCTGCCTTTATCGCGGCTGTAGTTGTTGAATTTGGTACTCCTATAATTTCATTATTTAGAAGCAGAGTGTTTGGAGTAACAAAATCATTTTTTTGACCAATTCCTGTACCAAGTTTTGCAGCATGAATTCGATTGCCTATAATTTTACCATAAGAAGTAGACAGGGTAATTCCGGTAAATGATGCTAGAGTAGCAGTGGCAGCTTGTGTAATTGTATTATCCTGAACAGTTATCGAATCACAATGAGACAGGCTCATTCCATATCCATTTACATTCATCGAATTATTTTGAATAAGAATGTTTTGATTACGAACAGTTGATGAGGCACCTAGGACAATTCCGCCGGCTCCTGTTGGTATATGATTATTCAGTATACGAATATTTGTAATAATACCAGTGGGATTTTGAGCAGTGTTATTCGCTTTAAAAATTGGTATATACCAACCTTGAAGAGCAGCTAGAGCTGCCTGTGCGATATTAGGGAGAGCCGCAACTGTCAGATAACAATTACTGATTTCAATATTGTCGCAGCCGTTTTTTATAATTACTGCATTTGACTGGTTGCCGTTCGCTACCGTTATTGGGGCTTCCCCGCTCAAGGATAGCTTTGATATTTTTATATTACTGACACCATCAAGAAGAACAGCCGGTATCACCTCAGTAGATGTTCCTGTCCGCTGTATCATTACCTTGCTGCTGTCGCCGCTAAAAGAGGTAAAGGTTACCGTATTGGTCATACTGGAACCCGGAATTGGTCCAGTAAATGCTATTGCTTCATTATAGTGACCATCTTTTATTGCAATGGTTGTCGGTCCGCTTAGTCCGCATTCGTACAGTTTGTCTACCGCATCTGTAATAGAAATAAAATCACCGCTTCCCAGTGAATCAACAATAAACGTTCTGTTAAATACATAGTCGCAAACCAAATGCGAAACAGTTAAGGTATCATTATCATGGGCTTGATCTACTGCTGCTCCGTTATTCAAAGAATCAATCCATGCTGTAAAAATATTGTCTCCCATTACATACTCCACTGTATCCAAAGTAACAGTATCAGCAGCCCAGGGCGCTAAATTTACAATTTTAAATGAAGATACAGTATCACTATTAAAAGTACGTGTGTAATCTATTCTGGTAATGGGGGTAGTTCCTCTATTTATAAAAATGCCTTTCAATGTATCGCTTCCTGAAATTCTCGGATTCCAGTTTAATATAGCTTCAAGTTGGATATCTACTGTTAGCGCATCCATGGCATAAGCCCCCATGGAAGTAGAAACTGTACGCGGCTTGTTCTTAATATCATTACTTATTCCGCTTATAACAGGGCAAATAAACAAGTTATAATTGGAAAGTTCCAAATTGTTAACTAAATCTACATAAGCAGGCGACAAACTTACAGAATGTACATCTTTGCTTACAGCTGCCTTCCATGCAGATAAAGAGGTTATTCGTGTATTGCCAAGATAGCCTATGGTAGAATTTGCAGTATTCCCATTATAATAATTGTTATAATTAATATCCCATGCCGGGGAAAGGGAAGCTATATAAATAGGTGTGTAAGTGTACTGCATACTATTACCAAGACCTGTTCCTGCTACATGGAAAATATTATTGCGAACCGTCAGCCTGCTTTCAGAGGCAGCAGAAATAGAAATACCATATCCGCGGTTGACATGTACCGAATTATTAACAACCGATACGTGCGTAATACTATCAAGCTTAATTCCACTGTTAGGATCCCACCCATTTCGTGTTGTATATATTTCATTATTGGAAACTACACCCGAAACAGCCGTGTGGCGGGCATTTATATTGGACAATACTATTCCAAAAGGAGTCCCACTATTAGCAGAATGTGTTTGTCTTATTTTATTAGCATTGATAATACCATTTACATTGCTTATTTCCATTGCTGCCCAATTCCCAACCACATCAGAAGTACACAATATGGTATTGCCGGCAACCGAAGCCTCTGCGTATGCAAGATATAATCCGTATCTATAACTGTTTATTATGCTGTTGCTGTCAATACGGATATTCGTTCCATAGCGACTGGTATTGTTATCGGCATAAAATTCAATTCCACTGTATCCGCCCGTTATAGTATTGCCGATAATACGGATATTTTCTGCCTGACCGGTATTTGCCGCTTTCAGTATCCCATAAGCGTTTGCTGCGGCATTGCTCACAATGGAGCATCCCCTGATTTCCACATTGCTTGCCGGAGCCGTAAAAAGAATGGCTGTATCCAAACCCACCTGAACCGTTAAATCTTTAATGATAACATTGCTTATGGTATCAAACACTATTCTTGAAACGCTTACATCTGCCGGATTCCCGCTTTGGGAACGAAATGTGACAGTATTGCTTGCACTCATCCCCTGTATATTTTTAAGCCTTGGCATTGTATACGTTCCATTCTGTATAGTAAAATCTACCGCACCGCTTATGCCGCAACGTTCCAGTACGGAAACAGCGGTACTTATATCAGGAAACATTCCACTTGCTCCGATGGTATAAGATCCGCTTAGCCCACTGTTACATACAGCCGTAGCAGCTCTAATAGTATCGTTAGAAAGAACTTCATCGGGTACATTATTAGGATCGGATGTCCATATTACAATTTGGTTATATACATCCGTGGGAGCAAAATTGCTGTTCAATACCACTGTTGTGGGAGTTAGCGGCAAAAGTGTACCACTCCATGTAGTGGTATTTACAGCTCCGCCATTTACTTTCCAATAAATGTTTATAGATTTTATCGTATCCTGTCCTTTGTTTTGTATCTGAACAGAAAGAGGATCACCCGTATTATATTGTACTCCCGGAGAAACTACTGAATCAGGGGCAACATCTGCCATGGGTAAGAATAGGATTTTATTGCTTGCCCTAATTTCAAAATTATCAATCAGCCATCCGTAAGATGCGGATGTTCCATAAGTAGCTCCTTTTTTAAGTACAAAGCGGAATTTTATATTAGCAAACGCCGCCAAATAGGTGATGTCAAAATTTTCTTCCTTCCACCAATCCGACTGCACAGGCTTCGCAGCAAGTGAATCCGATCTCCAAAGCGGTCCGTAGAACGCGGAATTAAAGCCCACAGTGCGATACTGGCTGACATCACCAAGATAGGTATCGTAAGGTATTTGCGTCCATGAAGAAAAACTTCCGGCACCCACTTCAAAAGCATATTCAATTTGTGCAATATCATTCGGATCAACCTTACAAATATGCGAAAAACGCAAAACTACGGTGTCGTAACCTGCCAAATTGTAAGGAGGTGTTTCCAATGTATCCATATCATTGGGCATCATCGGCACTTTTCCACGATACGCATTGGGAGCACTTACAGAATAATTAGCGTCTGTCTCCCATAAGCCCGACACATTAGTAAACGGATTTGAAGGTCCGTCAAATGTTTCGGCAAAGACTTGCCACTTCCCCTGCTGTACCTGCCCTGCTGCGGTAAAATGCAGTAAACACATACAAACTGCCAGTCCAAAGACAGCTACAAACTTTTTAAAATACATAACCCACTCTTTCATACTATCTACATTTTAAATTTAATAATATAATAATTTTTCGCAAAGTTAAATAAAAAGCAGTTTTAATGCAAGAAATAAAGCGTTAGAAAAGTGTGACAGATGTTAAAAAAAGTATATCTGCTTGGCAGATAAGTTTATCACCAGTCTCCCTAATTTAACGTGAATTCGGGGTAAATGAGTAAATAAGGGAATGAGGGAATAAGAAGTTGAAAAGGTAAAATGGTAGAAGGATGAAATGATTAATGCTTATTTGCGTATAACGAAGAGAGCAACTAAGCCAATACCTTTGTGTTATTTTGTGAAACCATTCGTCTTACTTCGTGGTTTATTATTTTCTTCTTTCACCTGCTTCGCCATTGCAAGGACATATTCTTCGATTTACCCCTAAATCCCATAAAGAGGACTTGAGAGACTAGTCGAAGGTCAAACAAAGTTCTAATGAAACATGCTTGAAAACAAATAATAAACTTAACTCCTGACATAACCCACAGTGGTAAAAGTCCCCTTTAGGGGATTTAGGGGCGAGAATAAGAAGGTTACGAAAATAAAGCCTTTCAGGCTAACGCTAAGCAATTGGTAATTATTTACCACTTCACCATTGTACCGCATGCAATCCGGGATGGCTTCGTTCCTCGCTATGACGCTCTTGGATTTCGTCTGTGCATCCTTACCAATCTCTTATTTACTCATTCACTTATTTACTTATTTCCTATTCTAACTTGTGTAAATTCGCTTAATCAAACAAGTAAATCCCGAACTCACGTTATTTAGCATTGTCATCGTTGGGTGAAACTTCAAACTCGTTTGATATATTAAAAAATAATGTATTTTTGTTTCACTAATAAATAAAACAAAAGAATAAATGAAAAAACTATTTTTATTAATCAAAAAGATAGGCATTAAGCCTGCATTCTATAAAATAAAAAGGCGTATTTTTGTCAAAGATAAAGATATTATTTCTCAGATAGCATTGGTCGGTGCATATGATTATCTGATACGGTATCAATATGCAGCTAATTTGTTAGATGATAATAAAAAAAATAAAGACGAAATGAATCCTTATCCGAATAAGATATGGACTTGCTGGTTTCAGGGCGTGGATAATGCTCCTGAAATAATTTTGAAATGTCTAAATTCTATAAAAAAATACCATAAAGAAGATGTTATTATTCTTACTGACGACAATATTCCAACTTATTTGGATATTCCTGACTATATCACTCGAAAACGGAAAAATGGAATTATAAGCAATACCCATTATTCTGATATAGTAAGATATATGATAATCGAAAAATATGGTGGAGTATGGCTGGATGGAACAACTTGGCTTTTTGATATAGTACCGAATTATATAAGAAATGCTGATTTGTTTTTATTCAGGGTAAGTGGGGCGAGTATTGCTTCCATGGGAGTAATTGCAGCAAAGCCATATAATGAAATTATTTCAAGAGCAAAAAGGATAATATTAAAATATTGGGAAAAAGAAAATAAATTAATATCTTATACTGTCACAGCGATGTGTTTTAAATTAGCTATCAACAGTACAAAAGAGACTTTGGCTGCATGGGAAAATGTAATAAATGTTCCTATTACCAAAAACTTACTTATTGGAGCTCTATTTAAAGATTTCAACCCTGTTTATTTAGATATTATCAAACAACAATGTGTAATTCAACAGTTGTCATGGAAGTTTCCGAAAGAAGATTATGAAAAAAAAGGTACATTTTACGATGTAGTGGTTCGAAATAACGATTAAAGAAGTATTTGACTTTTTAGTAAGTTGTGCGTATTTTAAACTTGACAGGAAAAAAGAAAAGCAATTCAATATAAAATAACCCGAATTGTAAATTATGGCTTAACGATGGTAGCAAGCAGAATTTTTTTCCCCAGTTTGCTAAAGTTTAGCAGACGGATTTTTTTTTCACGCTTGCTAAAGTTTAGCAAACGAGAACCGGAACAATTTCTCACTTGCTACTCGGTAGCAAATAAGAACCGAAACAATTTCTCACTTGCTACTCGGTAGCAAATAAGAACCGGAACAATTTCTCATTTGCTACTCGGTAGCAAACGAGAACCGGAACAATTTCTCACTTGCTACTCGGTAGCAAACGAGAACCGGAACAATTTCTCACTTGCTACCCGGTAGCAAACAAGAACCGGAATAATTTCTCATTTGCTGTAGCTAAGTGAATGAAAATTTTTTGTTCCTTTGTAAAAAAATCATTTTATTCTAATTTGTATTTATAAAAAGTGAGTAATGTTTAATGCTTATTTGCTTATAACGATGTGAACACTAAATAATATCTTCGTGTCCTCTCATGAAATAGGTTGACAAGTCAATTGTTTAAAACTTTTGAAAAGAGCGGAAAATAAATGAAGAGAAGACATCGTATTTTCAGTAGAGAA
>QMCD01005038.1_pt1 | contig 12233 bp, 5 predicted proteins | sample 1821841 | NCBI WGS metagenome assembly QMCD01 (sample SAMN01991225, study PRJNA193472) | Termite gut metagenome, whole genome shotgun sequencing project. | isolation source: worker | host: Macrotermes natalensis | reverse complement strand
TTGTTCGGCAATGGGCATGGCAAAGCCCGTGGCATATTGCGGGGCAACAGGCCGGTGGCAGTGGCGGTAATTAAAATGTAATGGGCGGCTTAGCTTATTTCGTGGGGGTGGGGGGGGGGGGGGGGGAATAGCTGACAAACAAATAGTTGCGTGACTAATGGTCATGCAACAGCCATTTTTCGTAAGAGAGAACTTGGTGAAAAACGTATTTTTTTTGTTCATATTTGCATCAACTTGGAATGCGAAGGTAAATGTTTTTAAATAAATTTCACATTACTTTAATGAGAAATTCACATAGTTGCTAAAAAAGTGTATAATTTCGGCTAAAAAATATACAAAGTATTGTTCCTAAAAAGGGTGACAAGTGTAAAAGACAATATATGAAAAAACAAAGGGTGTGCCTAAAAAGACACACCCTCTTCCTTACATTTATTTACTTTTCTATGAAAAGCCTTCAGTAGCTTCCCCTTCACTGTGGGGAATGTTTGGTACAACCCACCGATTAATAACCGGGGTTCTGCACGAGCAGGGGGTTACCCGTCAGCGCGTTGGTGGGAAGCGGGAAACGGTGCAAGTTCCTGTTATTCGAAGCGGTGTGATCCCACCAGTTTTCCGTTACGAACTTGTCAAAACGGATGAGGTCGGTACGGCGGCGGCCTGTACCTTCGCCGATGAATTCAACGAGCCATTCGTCCAACATGCGGTATCCGTTATCGTCGAGATTAACGGCAGTCACGGGATTAGGGTCTACTTCGCCCGGGAAGTTGCGTTTGCGGATGTTGTTGATAATGTCGGCTGCGCCTTGTTTGTCGCCTGCCCTCATCTTACATTCGGCCAGCATGTAGTGGATTTCAGCTAAACGAATCACGGGCAAATAAGCTTCATAGCGTGTTGACGCTTCTGTGTCGGGTTTCAACGGATATTTCACTAAACGGTAGCATGAATTTGCTTCGGCATGCATCATATCTGAGGTATAATCATTCTGATGTTTCCACGACACATAATCCACCAGTTTTGTAGTTGTTGTACTCGCTGTTTGGTTACCTTTCGCTTTTACCGTGATGACCGATTTCCATTCGGGATTGGTAGGACTGGTAAGTTCGCCCATCATGAACATGCCCTGATACTCGTCGTTGCCTTTGTAGCCAAAGGGCTGTTTGCGCAAGTCGCCATCGTCAAATTTTTCAAAGGGAGTGCCAAGGTTCCACTGGGTATAAATAGCTTCCGTTTCAGGGTTACGCGACGGCTGGAGTGACATGCCATTCCAGGGGTTACGGGACATGCCGAAATATCCCATGTGTGGAGGGTAAAAATGGTATGTCATGTTACTGGTGCCGGAATTCCTTAAAGAGGAGTTCTGGGGTGTTGCCCAAATCAGCTCGTTAGAACTCCTGTTACTAAACCCAAAAGGGGCCATCCAATCTGTTTCCAAAGCATAAGGGCCGTAGTCGCCGGCAATAATTTGCTCGCACAATGTGCTGCACTGTGCGTAGCGGCTTTCACCGATGTATTGTTCGGCATTGAAATAGAGACGGGCGAGGATTGCCGCAGCTGCTCCCTGGGTAATGTATCCATTGCTTTCCTGACCGGCCGTTTTCTTTCTCAGTGTGGGGGTTGCTCCTGATATCCCTTCCAGCAACAGGGCTTCAATATGGTCGAAGAGTTCCTTGTCAGTGTTGCGGGCTTTGGGTTTATCCTGACTGGAGGTGTAGATGGGCAGGCCGCCGAAACGGTTGAGCGCTTCCTGATAGAAATATGCGGTCAGGGCCTTAAGCTGGGCAATGTGGTCGGCTTTATCAGCTTCCGTAAGATTGATGCTGGGGTAATCAACAGCCGAAAGGTCTTCGATAGCAGCCAGACAGCGGGCAATACCCTCCATTGGAGCTGTGTAAGCAGTTCTGATGCGGGTACTTTCGGCAGACCACTCGTGATGGTGTAACTCAACAAAATTGCCTCCGTCCAACCAGTCAGCGGCATCGCGGTAGGGAACGCAAAAGACATCGGTTACACATTCCGAGTACAGGAAGTTTTGGGAACCTCCGTCAGCAGATGGGGAATAGCTGATATACCATTCCCAATGCGAGAAAGGGCGTGCAAGAATAGAGTAGACACTTTCGGGTGAAGAAAAGAAAGTGCTGGGCGTTGCTTCGGAGTAAAACTCCTCGTTGAGGTCGCAACCCGTAACGGCAGTCAGCATGACTGCACTCAGGGCGCATATTTTGAAATATTTATTTGCTATTATTTTCATACGGATGTTTTTTTAGAAATTTAATTCTACGCCGATGGTGAAACGGCAGGTTTGGGGATACATCGAAGCCGCGTCGGCGATCAGTTCAAAACCGGGGGCCAGTCCGTTGATGTTTACTTCAGGGCTTAACCCGTCATAGCCGGTAATCACCAGCGGGTCGCGTACGGTCAGGTACACACGGGCGCTGTTGAGGTAGCGCAGCCATTGTTTGGTTTGTAGCGTATAGCCCACATAAATGGCGTCAATCTTGACAAAGCTGGCGTCCTGAATAAAATAATCAGTGAGAATTTTTCCGGCTTTGATGTCTTTATTTTTCCCAAAGGCCGATGGCAGTACATTCCATCCGCCGCTACTTTGCAGTCCATAGTACATTTCTACCTGGCTTAACACATCGTGTCCCAGCCAGCTGCGCAGGTTAAGACCTACGTCTAAGTTCTTGTAGCGGAAGTTGTGATCCCATGAGAGGATCACCTTGGGAATAGCGTTGCCCACCCATTGCTTGTTTTCTACTCTATTATTGCCCACGTAAGGAACAACGTTGTTGTCTTTGTCATAAATAAGCCATTGGCCGTTGTTATCTACGCCGGCGTATTTGTACACCCAGAACTGTCCGATTTCACTGCCATCTTTAAGACGCACACCGTAACCGGGGGCGCCGGGTGAGGGGAAATACACTTCATCACGGGTCATATTGCTGCCTTGTTCCCCAAGGTTGCCGATTTTGGAACTGTTGTGCGATACACGTATTGTGCTGGAGTAAGTCATGTCGCGCTGTTGCACCACGTTGCCGCCAATTTCCAATTCCCAGCCATTGTTGGTGAGCGTACCGATATTTCTCATTATTGTGGATTGAACCATAGGTGGTACCGGCGCCGCAACGCTATAAAGCAAGTCTTTTACTTTACGCTGGTACACATCGAATTTACCCCAAACACGGTTGTTGAACAGGCTAAAGTCGAGGCCGACGTTCAACTCGCCTTTCTCTTCCCATTTCAGGCCAAGATTGATGTTGCGCGACTGTCCGTAGGCGCTGGACCATTCGCCGGTAGGGAAAATCCAGGGGCTGTCGGCAGCATACATGCGCGTAGATTGTCCGCTACCGAAATCATTGTTCCCTGTTACACCATAACCAACCCTGAGTTTCAGGTCGGAAAGCCATTCAAAGTCCTGCATAAAACTTTCGCCGGAGATGCGCCATCCGCCCGATACAGCCCAAAAGTTCCCCCAGCGGTTTTCGGGGTTGAATTTCGAGGAGCCTTCGCGGCGATAGCTGGCAGAGAACATATAGCGGTCGTCAAACGAGTAATTTACACGGCTGAATATTGCGAGCAGCCGGTTGCGGATGAGCTTATTGGAATTCATGTTAGCAGTACCCTGTGCATTGCGGTCTTTCAGCCACGAGCCATCGGCCATGTTCCATGGGCCAATACCTTCCACCGAGAAGTTGTAGTTGTTCATGCCGAATGATTCGCCGCCCGACTCCCAAAAGCTCCAGCCGGCCGTGGCGTTGATGCGGTGTTTGTCGCCGAAAGTGTCGGCATAATTGGCATAAGCTTCAGCCGATATATTTTCCCTTCTATAAAAGAAGTGTTCAGCCCAACCTGCATAATTCCCCTGAATGGCTGAACGATGGAAAGACGATGTCCACCTGGTCTGTTGGTATTCTGTAGACTGCCATCCGAAAGTGCCTTGCACCGAAAGGTTGGAGGTGAGGTTGAGTTTCAGCGTGGCATCGGTTTGCAGCCACTGGTCAATGCCTTTGTTGTCTTTGAGGTTGATGTCGGCTATAGGGTTCCAAAAATCGGTAGACATACCCATATCAACATTATTATAGTAATTTGCCAGAAGGTGGTTGTATCCGGTCGGGTCACCGTCATAGTAAATAGGGATGGTGGGGTTCAGGATCATGGCCATGCCAAAGTATCCCTTGCCGTCTCCAACGGTATTAGTGCTGATATTCCCGTTGGCATCGCGGGTAGAGGTCCCGCGGGTATCGCGGATAGCTCTGCGGTAGTTGGCATTGAGGGTGATTTCGGCTACACCGTCCCACAGTATAAAGCGGGAGTTTACGCGGCCATTGTAGTCGGTGCGGGAGTCGGCTATCACAATACCGTTTTGATCGGAAGCGCCCAGCGAGGCATATACCTGTGCTTTATCGCTACCACCGGAAACAGTCATAGTATGTTTATGAGAGAAATTGTTTCCTTGCAACAGCGCATCGTACCAATCGGTTGATGCACCATAATTAGCTGACCCTGAGAAATTTGAAAGGTATTCCTCTGCCGAGAGCGGGTAGTGTCTTTTACGCACTACTTCGGTCGACAATTCGGTAGTGTACTGTACATTCAGGGTGCCGGCTTTGGCTTTTTTAGTGGTGATAAGGATAACCCCGCCTGTTGCACGGGTACCGTAGATAGCGGCGGCCGAAGCGTCTTTCAATACGTCAATAGACTCTATATCTGCCTGTTGTAATGCGTTAATACTGCCACCGGGAATACCGTCGATCACAATTAGCGGGCCTCTGCCGGCATTGATGGAAGCAATACCGCGGAGCTGGAAACTGTTAGAAGCATTGGGACTGGCCGACCCACTAATGGTGAGGCCGGGAATCTTGCCCTGCAGAGCAGTAGCAATACTGGCTCCGCCAACCCCTGAGGTGAGGTCGCTGCCCGAGATGTGGGCAATCGACGAGGTCACCTCGCGTGCATGCGCCCGTCCGTAACCTACCATTACTACTTCGTCCAGCATTGTGCCGCCTTCTTCCAATTGCACGTTCACGGCAGTTCCCGTAACGGCCACTTGTTGGGTAACATAACCCATAAATGACACTTCAAGGGTGGCGTTGGGGGCCACACTGATGGTTGTTTTACCATTCACGTCGGTGGTAGCGGAGTTGCGCGTGCCCACTTCCAGCACCGTGGCGCCGGGGAGCGGTTCGCCGTTCATGTCGGTTACGCTTACCTGCACAGCTGTTTTTCCCTGCGCCCATGCTGCACCACTACATAGTAGGAATACAGCCATCGTAAGAAACAAAATTCTTTTCATAGGATAAGTTTAGTTAATAGAATAAGATGATTTATTTAAATAGTTGGTTCTATTTTTTCTAATAGGAAGGTATACAAAGGGAGCGTATTGTTCGGGAATGGGCATGGCAAAGCCCGTGGCATATTGCGGGGCAACAGGCCGGTGGCAGTGGCGGTAATTAAAATGTAAGGGGGGGGTTTGCTTTTTTTGGGGGGGGGGGGGGGGCAAATTACTGGTAAACAACCAGTTGTGCGATTAAAAATCGCATAATTTTCTCCTTCTACAGATTGTAAAAGGCTGAAATACAGGTCGGAATATTTGCTTTTAATATTAAGCATATGTTATATTCAGAAGGTGCAAATATAACTATTTTTTAAAATACAACAATTTTTTAACAAAAAAATCCTGTTTTTTTACTCAATTTTATTGTTCAGATCAATTTCTTCGAACCAAAAAACAAAGGGTGTGCCTAAAAAGCACACCCTTTGTTTTTATTTAATTATACTTTTCTGAGAAAAGCCTTAGGAAGATTTTAGTTAGAGGTCGGATTTTGTGTCAGTATACCGGCATAAGAGTTGATAGCGTTCTGCGGGATGAAATATACCACACGGTAGTCGGTAGGCTGCACCACTTCTAACATATTGTGGGGGCCGGGGAATGCACGGGTCAACGCCCTGCCGTTACGATATACGTCATAGCTGCGTTCTGCCTGGAAGGCCAGTTCGAGCGTGCGTTCCTTATCAATCAACGCTTCGGCGTTGGCCGCCGTCAACGTGCCATAGCCTTCACCCGGCAGTGAACGGGTGCGGATGAGGTCGAGGTCGACTACAGCCATGCCATAATCGCCCAACTTGCCGTAGGCTTCCGCCCTGTTCAGGTGAATTTCCGCCAAACGCGAGATCAGCGGCGAATGCAAGTGGGAGTCTTCCCCTTCGCGGGAACATTTCACAATGTAGAACTCCGGGTTGGCGCGGTTCAGGTTGATATAGCCGTCAACCACACCTGTGCACATCTCGTCTATGAACTCTCCTCTGCTATTATTAAAGTAGTTTCTATAGTTTATAGACCAACTGTTCCGTGCCGCGTCCACCTGCGTCAAGTTATATACCTTTTTCACCGCTGTTCCACCTTTTCTCTCAGCCACCCATCCCCAGCATTGGGCTGTTGTCGGACTAGTAACATACACAGAGTCCTGCACATAAAGGTACCCGGTCTGTACACCCGCCGTATCATACACATTTTTAATGAAACGAAAGGTCATGGTGTCACCCTCCTGTGCACGGTATTGCGGCTCAATGAAGGCTGCACGGGCATCCACTATGTTTTTGTTGTACCAGTCATTGCGGCCGGTTTCGTCCAGCAAATCGATATATTTTTGGCTGGCGTACATTTCGCCCCAGCCCATACCGCCGATATAGCCATACATGCCGCCAACACCATAGTAATGGTCATAGCCGGAAAATTCGGAGGCCATACGTTTCACCACAAAAATAGATTCGTTGTTATTTTCAGGCTTAAAGGTATTGTATTTCATAAAATCGGAACGGGACAACAAACTGTATTTCCCTGATTGGATTACAGAGTCCGAATAGGTAACGCACAACTGGGCATATTGCGTGTTGGGGCTATCCCATGTGCCGCTCATGTAAAGGTAAATGCGCGACAAAAGCGCCCACGCGGCTTCCTTGGAAGCAAAGGCCGGCCCGTTATTTATCGTCATCAATTGAGCTGCTTTTTTGAGGTCACCGATGGCCTGTGCATAGGTTTGTTCTACGGTAGACCGGTCGGGCAATTGCATATCCAGCACATTATCGGGCGTGCCATTCACAATGGGAACACCTAGGTTGGTGGAAGGGCTTTGGTAATAAGGGCGGCCATAGGCGCGGCATAGGTAAAAATACAGCATCCCCCGTATGAAATAGCATTCACCCAATTGATTATCAACCTCCACACTTTGTCCTTCTTCTACCATCTTCAGGGCATTGGAGACTTGAGCAATGGCTTTGTAGCTATAGTCCCAGAAATCCTGCAAGCGGTAATTGTTCGGCGTGCGGCTGTAGGAAATAAATTCATAGAAAGCATCGGTAGATGAGCCGCGGATCACCATATTGTCGCCGGCATATTCGCCACAGCGGTGCATCGGGTCTGCCCAGTTTTTCAATTGTGCATAGCTCCCTCTTAACAGCCCGTCCAGCGAAGCAGCAGTTACTTCCTCGGCAGCCTGAGAGGTATAAGGAAGGCGTTCGATATCGCAGGCCGTAAACACACCGGCGGCAGCGATACATATAGATAGTATTAGTTTCTTCATAATAAATATTATTTTTATAAGGTGATGTTAAGACCAAGCATAAACTTACGGGTAACAGGATAAGGGTTCGGGGTGGTTACACCAATCACAGCCCGTGTATCGCTTTTCACGGCAATTTCAGGATCTACGCCGGAGTAGTCGGTAAGTGTAAAGAGATTTTCAGCACTGAAATAAACGCGCAGGTTGGAAATATGCCACTGGGGGAATTGCATGTTATAACCAATGGTTAAACTTCTCAATTTTAAGTAGGAAGCATCCTCCAGATAACGTGAAGACAAGCTGTTGGAGAGCGACTTATTCTCATAGGTATATACAGGGTGCGTGGCCACGTCGCCCGGTTTTTCCCAGCGGTTCCAGCCGTCGTGCAGCACCATCTGGTTCCTGTCGGTATACACACCATCCGCGTCATATTCCATACGGGCGTAATTGAAGATCGTGCCTCCTACGGAGTAACCGAATACGGCATTAAAGTCCACATTTTTCCAACGCAGGTCGGTAGAGAATCCACCAAAGAAATCCGGAGAAAACTTGCCGCACATCACCTCGTCTGCTTGCGAATAGGTGCTTGTAACCACCCGTTCACCGGTGGCTTTATCCGTCCTGTACCATTGCGGCGCACCGGTGTCCGGGTTGACGCCTGCCCATTCGCGCAGGTACCAGGTATCGGCGCTGTATCCGGGTTTCAGTATAGTGCTGGCACTACCGGCTATACCACTGATGTTTGTATTCACCCGTTGTTCGAGGCCGCTATACAGTTGTTTCACTTCCCCCTTGTTGGCACCCAGGTTGAAGTCAACGCCCCAATACCAGTCCTCGGTTTTGATGATATCGGCGCCCAGCGTAAGTTCAAAACCGCGGTTCTGCACCTCGCCTACATTTTGCCAGATGCTGGTTACGCCCGTAATACCGGAAATGGGTACATTAAATAACACATCCGATGTATTTTTGTTGTAAACATCGAAGGTGAAGCGCAAGCGGTCGAAAGCGGTAAAGTCCACCCCTATATCCCAGGTAGCGGTTTGTTCCCAGGTGAGGTTCTTGTTCCCGATCTGTGAAATCAACAGTCCTGATAATTCATCGTATTTCACCGATACTGAATACAAGCTATACTGCGGATACAATGAAGTCGGGCGTATCCCCGTTGTTCCATAGGAAGCACGGAGCTTTAATACATTCACCCAATCAACTTTGAAAAATGATTCGCTGTGGATATTCCAGCCGCCGCTCACCGAATAAAAATTACCGTATTTGGCATTGTCGCCGAAGTTGGACGCACCGTCCCGGCGGAAAGATACCTGCAGAAGGTATTTGTTATCGTATGCGTAGTTGGCATTGAGAAAGAAAGATTGCATAGCCGACTCTTGGATAGACCCCTTAGTCGCTTCCGGTTTAGCCGTTACATCCAGAATTTCAAATCCCGGTATAAATCCGGTGCCGGCGGCCGAGAACCATTTATATCTGTAATCCCGGAACTCGTATCCCAACACCCCGTTGACGGCATGTTTGTCGAACACTTTGTTAAAACGGAGCAACTGGTTGGTATACCGGCGCTCTATATTCTCAGCGAGTTCTTCAAGGCGACCGTTTACGCCTGAACCGCCGCTAGAACGGGGGTCTGTGTAAGTCGTTCTTTTGTAGTCACTCCAAATGTAGTTGTTCACCGACGAGAAAGTCAGCCAGTCGGTAAGCTTAACATCAACATCCAAATTGCCGCTCATAGAGGCTTTCTGGTTCTTTCCCCAGTTGTACTGCAAATCATAGAGGTAGTTGGTAGAGTTGCTGTTCACCCATGTTGAAGACATGTGGGGCGTAGGCGTTCCGTCTTCCAGATAAGGACTGTCCCAGGGCATGTTGGAGTACATGGCCGTGATGGAATATTGCTTGTCGTCCCTGTATTCCTTAGAACCGTTAATAGAGGGTTTAATTGTCAACCATTTGAAGGGCTTGTATTCCGAAGTGAAACGGGCGCTGTAGCGGTTGTATTCATAGCCTTTCACCGCGCCCTCTTCGTCATACATACCTACTGAAAAATAGGATTTCATTTTTTCGGTACCACCGGAAATAGAGACGTTATAGTCCTGTGCCAAGCCTGTTTGCGTAGCTAAATCCCACCAATCGTAGTTACTGTTACGCAGGTCTGCGTTCCAACGTGGGAATGAAATGGTTGAGGCATTGCTGGCCGAACTGTAAAGGTCGTATAATTGAGCGCCGTTCATCACCTTTAAATTACCATTTGACAAGGTGGAAAGCCCTGCTTTGAGCGAGGCATTAATGGTCATTCCTTCTGATTTAGCACGTTTAGTGGTAATCACAATTACCCCGTTGGAACCCTCCGAACCGTAGATAGCCGTGGAGGCGGCGTCCTTTAAAATGGTCATGGTTTCAATATCGGCCGGGTTCAACGCATCGTCAGAGCGGTTACCAACGATCACACCGTCGATTACCCACAGGGGGTCGGCAGTACCGTTGATAGATGTCTTACCGCGAATAATCACACTTCCCTTATCGCCGGGGCGTCCACCGCCGGGTGCTACATATACGCCCGGGGTTTTGCCGGCGAGCATATTTTCGACATTGGAAGTAGTCACCGTTTTCAGTTTGTCGCTGCTGAGCGTTTGCAGCGCACCGGTGAGGCTTTCCCTCTTTTGTGTGCTGTAGCCCACCATTACTACCTCGTCCAACAGCACGCCGCTTTCTTCCAGCTGCACGTTCACCGTAGTTCCCGTAACGGTTACCTGCCGGGGAGCATAGCCCATAAACGACACCTCAAGCGTGGCGTTTGCCGGTACGCTAATGGTCGTTTTACCATTCACGTCGGCAGTGGTGGAATTGCGCGTACCCACTTCCAGTATGGTGGCGCCCGGAAGGGGTTCACCATTGGTGTCGGTTACGCTTACTTGCACAGCCATTTTTTCCTGTGCCCATGCTGCACCACTACATAGCAGTAGCACAGTCATTGTAAGAAACAAGACTCTTTTCATAGAATAAAATTTAATTAATAAATGTAAGTTAATAAATGTAAGGATTTCGTTAATAAATATAAGGGTTTAAATTTTTTTCGGATAGGGGCATGGCAAGGCCCTGCAGCGCATTGTTGTGCAACATGCTGACATGCATCTAATTGTGTGGCTTTTAGCTACATGGTGCCCGCCTTTCATGGTACGTAAAAGGCTGAAATATTTGCTTTTAACGTTAAGCATACATAGCACTCAGATAATACAAATGTAACTATTTTTTAAAATACAGCAATTTTTTAACAAAAAAATCCTGCTTTTTTGCTTAATTTTATTGTCGGAAATGTTGTTGACACAAAAATATATACACATATTCACTAAAAAAATTAATTTATTTGTCAGTTAAGTCCCTAATCTCCTAATTTCTTAATCTCTTAGTCTCTCGTCTCTTAGTCTCTTTTTTCATCATCAAATCATCAAATAATCAAATCATCAAATTATTCATTATTCATTTTCTTGTCTATTTTTTGTTTTTTTCAGAAAAAGGTTGTATCTTTGCAATGCGGAGGGGTCATACGATTTTTATCGTATCCCACTGCACCTAATTATAGGCAGTCCTGCAGGCTGCCTATTCTCATTTATAAACAACTGCTTTAAGATAGCATCGGAATCCATGTAATAAATGCTTGGCATATCCGAAATAGCATTTTTATTTTTAAAATAGCCTATTGACCGGGTCACAGCTGCTGATAATGTGGACAGCGAATACTCATTTCTTAAATGAAACAGGGCATTATTGGCTTTTCGTGCATCCTTAATATATTTGCGTATTTGGTTATCGAAATATAAATCGGGATGCTTACTGTTATTATTCCTTTCCGGTAAGAATTCAACTTGTTTTCCTTGTCGAGCTAATAGGATTCCTACAATTTTTTCATGAATGCCCCCAATTTGATTGAAAATATGATCTTTATGATACACATTAAATCCGCCTGTAAATTCGTCAAAATAAGCCTTTTCCCAGTCATCATTATATGACCGGAACAATTATTTACTTTGCAAAATGCTGTGTGGACTCGACATTGAGCGGCGGTTATATTTTTTACAAAGGTAGTAATGATTTTTATTTTGACAAAATACTATAAAACCAATTACATTCCGTCCCTGACGGGACTAATATCATTGGACTATTCCCTATTCTATTTATTATTAGTTTACAGTTAACGAATGAAGCGTTAAGTGTGAAGTGTTAGGCGTAAAGCGTTAAGTGTGAAGTGTTAGGCGTGAAGCGATTTTCATCACCAAATCACCAAATCATCAAATCACCAAATCATCAAATAAGCAAATAATCAAATCAGCACATTTTTTTTTCTTCCCCCGCAGCCCTGCTTCGCTTGGGCTGCTGAAGGAAGACGAAAAAAATTCAAAGACCAATTGGTTTCTTACTGAACACATACCACCGAAAAATTGTTGGTCTTGTTGCCGTTGTTCACGTAGCTGTTGCCATTGTAGAAGTACAGGCTGTACGCGTTGCCAGTATCGCTAGGGAGCTGCGTACTCGACCAATAGTAGCCGCTTGTACCAACGTTGTAGCCAATGCGGCCACGAGCGGGCAAGAATAAACAGTTGCCATTAGCCACGGTACACGCCCCGCTGTTGCTTCCGAAAAATGTTCCGTTTTCCGTGTTACCATACCCCG
>QMCD01001880.1_pt1 | contig 12239 bp, 10 predicted proteins | sample 1821841 | NCBI WGS metagenome assembly QMCD01 (sample SAMN01991225, study PRJNA193472) | Termite gut metagenome, whole genome shotgun sequencing project. | isolation source: worker | host: Macrotermes natalensis | reverse complement strand
TCGGTTTCCGTGAATTAGGCGGATGGGAAGAAATGATGCGCATTTGCGGCGCGATTCCTGCCAATGAGTATGGCGACAGTATGACTTCGCTTATCCGTAGCAATTCCGACCCTAACTTTCCGTGGCTTGGTGCGCTTATAGGTTCTGCAATCATCGGTTTCTGGTATTGGTGTACAGACCAGTATATCGTGCAGCGCGTACTTTCGGGAAAAGATGAACGTCAGGCGCGGCGCGGTTCCATTTTTGGCGCCTACCTTAAACTGTTGCCGGTGTTTTTATTCATGATTCCGGGTATGATTGCTTTTGCTCTTCACCAAAAAACAGGAACTTTTCTGCCTGCGCTTGCTGACGGTACGGTAAATGCAGATGCTGCTTTCCCTACTCTTGTGGCGAAATTATTACCTGCAGGATTGAAAGGCTTGGTTGTTTGCGGAATTTTGGCGGCATTGATGAGTTCGTTGGCTTCCCTGTTCAATTCTTCGGCTATGTTGTTTACCATCGACTTTTATAAACGGTTTAAACCGCAAACTCCGGAAAAGAAATTAGTAACGATTGGTCAGCTGGCAACTGTTGTTATTGTTATATTGGGTATTCTTTGGATTCCTATTATGCGCAGTGTGGGTAACGTACTTTATGCGTATTTACAAGACGTACAGTCAGTGCTTGCACCCGGAATCGCAGCCGTATTCTTGCTTGGTGTCTGTTGGAAACGCACGAGCGCCAAAGGCGGTATGTGGGGCTTGATTGCAGGTTTAGTGATTGGTTTGACCCGTTTAGGAGCAAAAATTTATTACAGTACTGCTGCCGCGGCAAGCGATTCACTATTCAAAACCGTATTCTACGATGTGAACTGGTTGTTCTTCTGCGGATGGATGTTCCTGTTCTGTATACTGGTAGTGATTTTGGTAAGTTTATTTACCGAAAAGCCGGATGAAAAAAAGATACAGGGACTTGTATTCGGTACAGCAACGCCGGAACAAAAAGCCATTACGCGAGCAAGCTGGAATCGTTGGGATGTCATCCACACTTGTATCATTTTAGCAATTACGGCATCGTTCTATTGGTATTTCTGGTAAAACAAAATATATTGGTTACAAACTCAAAAAATAAAATTATGAATCGAAATTATTTATTAATCGCAGTATTAGCCGTTTTTGTGCTAACATCTTGCAAAGGCAATAAAAAAGTTGAAGAACCTAAAACTCCGGAAACAACTCAATCCGGATTGTCATTTTCTGCATTCAAAGCTGAAGTCGGCGGAAAAGAAAATAACCTGTATGTAATGAAAAACGCCAACGGAATGGAAGTTGGTATAATAAATTACGGAGCAAGAATCGTATCGGTCTTAGTTCCCGACAAGGCAGGTGAAATGCAGGATGTTGTATTGGGATTCGACAATATCGACGATTATTTAAACAACAAAACCGACTTCGGCGCTGCCATTGGCCGCTATGGGAACCGCATCGCCGGAGGTAAATTCAATCTCGACGGAGTCGATTATCAATTAACCCTAAATAACGGGGAAAATTCATTACATGGTGGAATAACAGGATTCCAATATCAAATGTTCGATATCACTCAAATCGATTCCACAACGTTAGAATGCAGCTATTTGTCGCCGGACGGCGACAATGGTTTTCCCGGAAATTTGGATGTGAAAATAACTTACAAATTGACTGATGATAACGCCATTGATATTTTTTATGAAGCGGAAACGGATAAACCGACAGTCGTTAATCTGACAAACCATTCTTATTTTAATTTATCGGGTAATCCTAATAACACAATAAATGATCATATTCTATTCTTAGATTGTAATCATTTTACTCCTGCTAGTGCAAATCTGATTCCAACCGGAGAAATTGCCCAAGTAAAAAATACGCCGATGGATTTCACACAACCGACAATTATCGGAGAAAGAATCGATGATTATACGTTTGAACAAATAAAACGGGGGAACGGATATGATCATAACTGGGTTTTTAATACTCCGGGAGATATAAATGTTCTTGGAGGCCAAGCGTTCTGCCCCTCAACAGGAATTACTTTAGAAGTATATACGACAGAGCCGGGCGTACAATTCTATTCGGGAAATTTCCTTGACGGGACTTTAACCGGAAAAAAAGATATTGTTTACAATAAAAGAGCTGGACTCTGTTTGGAAACCCAGCATTATCCAGATTCTCCAAACCAACCGAATTTTCCAAGCACAGTTCTCAGACCCGGAGAAAAATATACCAACAGGTGTATTTATAAATTCGGAGTAAGCGGCGAATAGTACAATTATTTTTCGCTAAAACGCACTGAAAATTCCGGAAGGAATAAAATATAAATAACCCCCAATGAAGCGATAGCGATTGGGGGTATTTCGTGATGGAGGTATTTTATGATTAAATATAATTTTCTCCGAACTGTAAATCGACATCGGCGACGAACTGTTTGATGCGTTGCTCTTCCGATTTTTTGCAGATAAGCAAAACATTATCTGATTCGGCGACAATGCAGTCTTCAAGCCCTTGAATTACAGCCAATTTCCCTTCCGGGAGCGTAACCATATTGTCTTTGCTTTCATAATACAATGCTTTGCTCTTAAGCGTTACATTATTGGCTGCGTCTTTGTCGGAAATATCATATAAAGCGCCCCACGTTCCTAAATCAGACCAGCCGAATGTTGCAGTGATAAAATGTACATTATTGGCTTTTTCCATTATTCCGTAATCGATAGAGATATTTTGACACATCGGGTATTCCGCGTCAATAAACGCTTTTTCTTCGTCTGTGTTGAACTTATCTATTTTCTGATCGAAACGGAAAGCAATATCGGGAAGATGTTCATGAAATGCATCTAAGATTGTTTTAACGTTCCAAATGAAAATGCCCGAATTCCAGTAAAATTCTCCGCTTTCGAAAAATACTTTAGCCAATTCGTAATTGGGTTTTTCGGTAAAAGCTTTCACTTTTTGGATTCCTTCCGAATTGGATTCGGCCGATTGAATGTAGCCATATCCGGTTTCCGGACGGGTTGGCTTGATGCCGATAGTCAATAATGCAGGATTTGCTTTCGCAAAGTCTAATCCGCATTGAATATTTTCTAAAAACTTGTTTTCCAACATAATCAAATGGTCGGAAGGAGTAACCACTATATTGGCATTGGGATTAATCGCATGAATTCGATAAGCAGCATAAGCCACACATGGAGCAGTATTCCGGCGGGTTGGTTCCAACAGAAGTTGATTGTCTGAAATTTGCGGTAACTGCTGTTTTACTAAATCTGCATAATTTTCGTTTGTTGCAATGAAGATATTTTCAGTAGGAATTACTTGATTAAAACGGTCGAAAGTTTGTTGAAGCAACGACCTTCCGGTTCCGAAGAAATCAAGAAATTGTTTGGGCATTGATTCGCGGCTTGAAGGCCAAAAACGGCTTCCGATTCCGCCTCCCATAATTACGCAATAGTTATCTTTCATGACTGTATGTTTTTTATTAAAATAATCTGTAATTTGTACGCAACACCCTAAACTCCGTGCGGCGATTGATTTGGTCCGCGACTGTTTGTTGTTCCCGAGTCAGTGTCAAAATAAATTCTTCCGATAATTCTTGTCCTTCCGGTAAGAAATCATATCGAGCAGCTATACTTTTTGTGACGACTTTCGGTTGGGTTTTGCCATAACCGGCAGCAGTCAACCGGTCTTTTTCAATTCCTCCTTTTATCAAATAATCGACTACCGATTGCGCCCGCCGCAATGAGAGTTCTTGATTGAACACCAAAGAACCGATCCTGTCGGTATGCGACATCAATTCGATGGTAACGTTCGGATTATCGTTCAATAAGGTAATTAATTCATCCAAAGCCTTTTTAGATTCCGGTCTTAAAGTAGCCCTGTTGAAATCATAGAAAATATTATCAATAGGGACAGGCTTGGTTATGGACGACAAATAAAAGTCGACATAAAATATTTCGGTCCTGTCTTCTTTGGGCAAGCTCAATGTTTGTTTCTGGTTAAGGAATCCCGGAGCATTGGCAAGCATCACATATTCCACTCCCCGTGTCAATTCCACGCGATAAGTACCATCTCTTCTGGCAAGTATCCGTTCATTCGTCCCGTCTTTTCCAACGATACGAATAATTGCATTTTCAACCACTTCTTCATCTTTATCCAGTACCCAACCTTCAATAGGAACAATTATACTTGGATAAGTGAATGAATAAATATGATCGCGTCCTCTTGCTTCATTCCGGTTACTGCTGAAGAATCCCGATTCTTTTTTCCCTTCAAAAGTAATTCCGAAATCATCACCGTTGCTATTTATCGGGAATTTCATATTTTCGACTATCCAACCGCCTTTAGGAGTCAATGTCGCTTTAAAAATATCCAATCCTCCCATACCCGGAAGTCCATTGGATGAAAAATACATGATTGAATCGGTCCGCATGTAGGGAAACATCTCGTCGCCCGGGGTGTTAATTGCAGTACCTAAGTTCTCAGGATTTGAACGTCCGACTGCATCCGTTTCAATTCTCCAAATATCTTTTCCTCCTTGTCCCCCCATAACATCCGATACAAAATACAAATATTTTCCGCTTGGAGTAATTGCCGGATGAGCAGCCATTTTCAAAGAATCATTGAAAATATCTACTTTCTGCCCTTGCCCCCATGCAGCGCCCGAACGCGTTGATTTCATAATTTCTGCAGTACGTGAATTTTCAGTGTCCAACGCGCAGTAAGTATAGTACATGGTCGAGCCGTTACCTGTAAAAGAAGGCGTACCTTCTTCCGCTTCGGTATTAATAACTTCATCTAATAGTTCAGGCGCTTGCCATTGGCCTCTTACATCTTTTCGTGCTAAAAAAATATCGCAGAAACTTTCTCCGGTAATAGAACTCCTGTCTTCTCCGATAATGCCATCACGGGTAGTGGTAATATAAAGCAAATCATAATTTTCCCCTGCAAGCATAGGTGAGAAATCGCTTCTGCGGGAATTCATCTTGTCTTCTTTTTTGACGGTATACAGGGTAGGGTTCTTCCGCCAATTAGCTGCCGAATCACTGCCGATTATGCCATTCTTTGCCCAACGATTTTCCGGATCGAGTTCCAGGAAAGCATTATACTGCCTGATTGCTTCCGCATAGCTTCCATTGCGTTGCAGCATCAAGGCACGAAAGAAAATCGCCGTACTGTCCGTATATCCGAACCGGATTGCATTCTGATAACCGGATTGCGCTCTTTGGGAATTATTGATCTTCCGGAAACAAGTCGCCATACGGAAGGCAATGCTTCCTTTGAGAAATCTGTTTTTCGACGGAGTTTTGGAGAAAACCCGTCTGTAAACATCGGCGGCTTCGTAATATTCTCCGCGTTCTTCTTTAGCAACAGCGTCGCTCAACTTAGCCGATTTACAAGAATTGAAAATCAGTAAAGTTGAAACAACAAAAAGAAGAAAAAATAGAGTATTTCGCTTGTTCATGCACAAAACATATTCCGATAATTATATAACTCTTTTTTACTCGAAATATTGTTTTTACTCCAAGTAAGTATAGCCATATAGTCCGGAGCGATAATTGGATAAAAATTCGCGTCCTTCTTCGACCGAGATTTTACCCTCTTTCATAGAAGATGTTACCCATGATTCTACCGTGCGAACAAGCTTTTTAGGATTGTATTGCGCATAATCCAATACATCGGCGATTGTTTCGCCATCAATAATTTGTTCTATTTTATACCCATTTTCATCGACGGCAATGTGAACGGCATTCGTATCTCCGAAAAGATTATGCAAATCTCCGAGGATTTCCTGATAGGCTCCTACTAAAAACACGCCAATATAATAGGAATCTTTGCCTTTGACCGGGTGCACAGGAAGAAAATTTGAATAGTTCTTGCTATTGATGAAGTTGTCTATCTTGCCGTCGGAATCGCAGGTAATGTCCTGCAATGTTGCCGTGCGGGAAGGTCTTTCATCTAAACGTGAAATCGGAACGATGGGAAACACTTGGTCGATTGCCCAGGAATCCGGTAGCGATTGGAATAGTGAAAAATTACAGAAATATTTATCCGGCAGCATTTTAGAAATTTTCCGCAGTTCTTCGGGAGCATGTTTCATTTCGATAGCCATTTGATGCACTTCGCGGGCGATTGACCAATACAACCGTTCTACTTGGGCACGGGAAATCAAATCCAGCATTCCTAAACTGAACCAGTCTAAGGCTTCTTCACGGATTTGTTGGGCATCGTGCCATGTTTCTATCAAACGGGGCTGATTCATTTCGTCCCACAACTTGTAAAGTTCTTTTACCAATTCGTGGGCATCTTCGGGCAATGTTTCATTTTCATCCCATTCCGGAAGTGAAGCTGTTTCGAGGACTTCAAAAATAAGTACGGAATGATGCGCCGTCAGTGAACGTCCTGATTCCGTAACAATATTAGGTTGCGGAATTTCATTTTTCTCGCAGGCATCGACGAGCGTAGATATAGAGTCGTTTACATATTCTTGAATGGAATAGTTCATGCTGCTTTCGCTGGCAGAAGAGCGTGTTCCGTCATAATCGACACCCAGGCCGCCGCCAATATCGACAAACTCCACATTATATCCCATCTTATGTAATTGCACATAGAATTGGGATGCTTCGCGCAAAGCATTTTTAATGCGGCGTATTTTTGTTACCTGACTTCCGATATGGAAATGGATTAATTTCAGGCAATCTTGCATTTTGTTTTTTTCGAGGAAATCGAGCGCTTCCAGCAATTCGCTCGAAGATAAGCCGAATTTACTGACATCGCCTCCGGATTCTTCCCATTTGCCGCTTCCCGAACTGGCTAATTTAATGCGAATACCTATATTGGGACGGATTTTCATTTTTTTAGAAAGCTCGGCAATCAGTTTCAACTCATTCATTTTCTCTACGACAAGAAAAATGCGTTTCCCCATCTTTTGAGCCAATAACGCCAGTTGAATATAATCTTCATCTTTGTATCCGTTGCAGATAATCAAAGAATCGTTGCTGGTATTGATAGCCAAAACCGCGTGTAATTCGGGTTTTGAACCGGCTTCCAATCCGATATTGAATTTTTTCCCGTGGCTGACAATTTCTTCGACCACCTGTCGCATTTGGTTTACTTTAATCGGATAGATAATAAAGTTTTTGGCATGGTAATTATATTCCTCTGCTGCAATCTTGAAACAATTCGAGATTTTTTCGATACGGTTATCCAATATATCTGAAAAACGGACTAAAAGTGGTGCGGAAACATCACGTACAACCAATTCATCCATCAATTCCTTTAAATCGACGGAGGCTTGTCCTTGTTTGGGACTGACAGTTAAATGTCCTTTTTCATTGATAGAAAAATAATTTAAACCCCAGCCATGAATATTATACAACTCAGCCGAGTCTTCAATTCTCCATTTTCTCATTTCAAAGATTACAAAATTAAAATATTACTAAAGAGGAAATTTGCTGCGAAATTAGCAATAAAAACAATAACTTTACGTAAAATAAACTTTATTTGTTTATTGTAAGAAAATTTTCGCCATCTATGTTTATTTGCAAAATACCGTATGTTTTGTTGTAGAAAAATTGATATTGTTCATTGCCGTCAGAATCAGTCCAACTATACTTTTTTTCGGCGACATCATAATAAATTTTATTGTCGATTTCTATACTTTTGTGAAACGAAACGAGATTATCAGTCAAAAAATTTCCATCCGGATCAGCATTTAAGAAAACACTCCAGTCATCATTTATGGAAACGATAAGCAAGCTGTTATTTTCACCATACAAGCAATCAGACTTAGCAATCCGGAATTTAATCTTAAGGTTGTTCAGATCAGATTTTAATATTACTGATTTTATTTCAAACGAAACGTAATCGTCGCTATAGCCATCTTCTTTTTCTTTATACCATGTCAGGTCATTACTGATCACGGTTGCTTCAAATGCCTGTCCTTCGTTGTCTATAAAGCTGATAACTTGCCCCATTTCGTAAGGAATTAACTGCTTTTCTGCCTCTGTAAGTCCACAACGTCCGACTTCTTGACCTATACAAGAAAATGCTAAGATGGAAAATAATACCGATAAAATTATTTTTTTTGTTTCCATAAAATTATCTATTTGATTTTAACTTTAACGCAATATGGCAGATGGTCGGATATTGTAAATGTCCGGTCTGATCCGTCAGGAACGCCTCTCCAAATAATTTCACTATTTGGATTTGTGTTATATCCAAGTATCAAGTCCGGCTGTGACCCATTGGGGCGGGTTGCGTGATTTGTATAGTATTCCGGATCATTCCTGTCAGTGTTACTAAGCATTTCAAATTCATTTGCCTGCAAAGTTTTTATTGTTTCGTAGCCGTCTGATTGTCTTGGGTTTCCGTCTTTTGGTCTTGGGTTGAGATCACCGGCGATATAAACGGGTTTTTGGTAATTTTTTACAATATCTTCGTCTAAAATTGCGGTTACTATTTTTTTATTATCATCAGTGTTTGTACTTAAATGGGTAGCAATAATACAAAAATCATTAAACTCTGCAATTATGTAAGCCCGGTTATTGTCGGTACGATCATTTGGAGTTTTTATTTTATGATTCGTAACAGCTATCGGTTTTCCCAACTTTGCTTCGTTCCACAATAAGGCAATACCGTATTTGTAGAAATTGAGAATATTTACTGTCGCACACATCCTCCCTTTGAATCCGGTTTCGTTTCTTAATGTATTGAATTTGCGCCGTCCACCTACTTCCTGTATGGCAACTACGTCTGCGCCACTTGATTTAATAATTTTTGCGTGCGAACGATATCTTTTCTTTTGCACATTATACGTCATTATGGTTAAAGGAGTGGTCGTTTGAGAATTTACTTCCCCCCCACATAATGCAATTATGATAATTATTGAAAATATTTTTTTTATTTTCATAACCTTTTCAAATCTGTAGGGGTTGCCCCACGCTACCGATATTATGCCCCTGCGGGGCGATTTATGTCTTAAATTGACAACATTGAATGGTTCCCTTAGGTACTAATCTGATTAAATTCGTTCAATGCCTCATAAAATGCTTCAATATTGGCGAATGGCGATTGAGGTGGTGTGTCGCAACCTGACGATAATATAAAGTTTTTGTGAATTATCGTTTCATGTAACAAAGCGAGGACTGCCTGTTTCATTGTTTCGGGCGTTCCTGTTTTGAACAAACCTACCGGACTTATATTTCCCATTACCAATACATTTTCAGGACATGATTCCAACGCTTCTTTCATGTTCATGGCATCGCCGAAATGGTATCCTAATGCGCCTGTATACAACATTGCCTGGGTACAGTGTCCACGATTGCCGCAGTTGTGTAGGATTACGGCAAATGAATCGTCTTGCAAGGCGTCGACAATTTGTTTGACGTATACGGACGAGAAATTTTGGCAATCGTCATTAGAAAGTAAGCCGGCAGCAGGTTCGGCTATTACTATACCGTCTACACCTGTTTTCTTTAACTCTTTGCCGTATTTAATAATGAATTCCGTACATTTTTGTAACAATAACCGGATTGCATCGGGTTCGATATACATGCCCATCATGATTTCGGTCATGTCGTATAAACGTCCGCTAAAGAGAAAGGACCGATACATCCCGACAAAACAGGTTTATCATGGATGTTTTCTGCTGCCAAGCGGTTAGCCAAGAGATATTGAGGAACACGTCCGGCGTTTAGTTCGGGCACTTCTAATTTTTCTATCGAATCATAATCGGAAACCAAACGGCCTATTACGGAAGGAACCTCGTGTTCTGAGAAATGTATTTCTGCTCCGAAAGCTTCTGCTTCGACCGTCAAGTCCATAATGACTGTAGAGGCGGCTGAAGGAAACCGTTCGTTTATGGCCTTAATGGCCGCGAAATGGATATTGCCGTCGGTTACGGCTTCCAATATTGTTTTGCCTATCATTTCTATGCCGGGGTGGGTCATGATAGGAATAGCCAAACGCACCGGACTATTGATTACTTCTTTTAGCCAGTTATTTATATTCATGGTGTATAGATTTTTAGGTAGTTTAAGCAACGATTAATTCTTTTGCCATTTTAACAGCAGCATTGGCATTGCTGGTATATCCGTCGGCACCGATTTCTTTTGCAAAATGGTCGGTAACGGGAGCGCCTCCCACCATGAATTTCACTTGTTCGCGCATACCTGCGTTAGTGAATGCATCGATAGTGGTTTTCATGGCCGGCATGGTAGTCGTGAGCAACGCTGACAGACATACGATTTGTGCGTTGGATGATTTTACGGCATCGATAAATTTTTGCGGAGCAATATCTACTCCCAAATTAATGACTTCAAAACCGCAGCCTTCGAGCATGGCTGCTACAATGTTTTTGCCGATATCGTGTAAGTCGCCTTTTACGGTACCGATGATGATTTTTCCCAAACTTGAATCGGCGTTTCCAACCATGTGCGGACGAAGCGCTTCCAATGCTCCTTTCATGGCTCTTGCTGCCATCATCATTTCGGGTACGAAAGCTTTTCCGGATTCAAAGCGTGACCCCATTTCTTCCATTGCCTTGATCATATAATCGTCGATGATTGTACGCGGCGGTACATTTTCATCTAAAGCTTGTTTAACTATTTCTAATGTTTTATCGAGCTTACCGCCAAGGACGGCGTCGAATAGTGGAGATAAATCTGTCATAGGTGTAGTAAGTTAATTTTATAAAATTAGATTATTTACGGAAAGCCTTGTTCGCTTGAATCAGCGCATTGATGTTTTCGTTAGAAACATTCGGCGGCATTCCTCCGGCGCATGAAAGGATAAGACGTGAGGTGTCGTTCAACTCGTTCAGCATTTCAGAGGTAACTCTTTTCACTTCTTCCGGAGTGGCGGCAGCCAAAACATCGCGCGGCGGAACGCTTCCCAATACGGTTAGCAGATTGTTGGTTTCCGCTTTTATTTCATTGATGCCCATGTATATGCCGGGGTTATATAAATTCACTCCCATAGCAGGATAATGTTTCACAGAAACCCTGAAATCGGCATCATTGTGGAATAATTTCACGCTGACCTGTGCAGCATCATTGATTTCTTTGATATAAGGAAATCCGAATGTCAAAAAGTCTTCTTCATTGATAAAGCCGACAATATCGTCGAGCATCATAATTCCATCAATAGAGGGGAATGCTTCACGCTGAACTTCGTGCCAACGTTTCAGAAAATCGGTAATTATCCGCATCAAGCGGTGTACTCTTTCCGGCTCCATCACAATAGCCATCATCAATTCGGTAGTACCCATCAGAAAAGAGGCGATATTCAGCGGACCGCGGGATACGGAAAAGCGGATTTTATGTCCCCTGGCTTCAATACCCGGTTGAGCTAATTTCAAACGGTTAAGCATGAAAGGCAATAATCCGTCGATTTCAGGATCAGGCACTTCCATATCGTCGATAGCTTCAATCGATTGAATGGTTTTGCTGGCAAAAGGAAATTCGTTTTTCCAAAAAGTGCATTTAGCGCCGAAAGCCGACGGCTCGGTACACATGCCATACTCACTCCAAAAACCGGGGAAAAACATTACATCCGGGAAAGCGTCGATAGCGGCAAAATTAGCTTTGAGAAATAATTCATCGTTCGAAAAATAATCGACCAATGAAATGCCGTACCAATTGGGCAACCACGGACAATCTATAATAAAACCTACAGGTATTTCTGCTTGTGGTTCTCCTTTAATCACAGAAAGGAGTTGTTTCCAATGCGCGTCAGTCATAGTATTTAATTTTTATGTTTGAAAGGTCAAAAATCGGAAATTATTTCTTAGTATGCAACTGTTAGGTCAAAATAATTGTATTTTTGTCGTATGATTGAGAAGACATTATGTTTTGATGCGATTAAAATAGATTATTCTAATTTGTATGCATCTTTAGGGTATGGGACGCATCAAGTCCCTGATTATATGATAGATGTTATCCGGCAGGGTATCCAAAGGATTAGTGATATATGTATTCCACGTATAGGATATATAGTTGCGGACGGATATATTTCCGAAAATACTGTTTGTCCTATGCTTTGGACAATATTCGCCGAATCGATGGCCGTGTTGCGGATGTCGATGGCGATGTCCTGCTCCTCGTCGGTAAGGAAGGAGTAGGTGTCGCCGTTGCGGGCGACGTAGTTCTGGCGTTCCAGACGCTCCAGAGCCTCGGCTATCTCTTTGCGGAGGGTTATCTTGTCCGCTCGGATGTCGTCTGTCATCAGCACGGCTAT
>QMCD01003305.1_pt2 | contig 12252 bp, 12 predicted proteins | sample 1821841 | NCBI WGS metagenome assembly QMCD01 (sample SAMN01991225, study PRJNA193472) | Termite gut metagenome, whole genome shotgun sequencing project. | isolation source: worker | host: Macrotermes natalensis | reverse complement strand
ATGAATAACGATTTTAGAAAGTATGCCACCGGGCATTTAGGAATGAATGGGCTTGCATTAGACCAATATATGAGTGTTACAAGCAGTTACATATCGCCAAGCATTTTGGAAGAGCGGCAGTTAAACGTAACTCAAATGGATGTTTTTTCAAGATTGATGATGGATCGCATCATATTTTTGGGTACACAGGTGGACGATTACTCGGCAAATGTGATTCAAGCTCAGCTTTTATACCTTGATTCTGCCGATGCGGGAAAAGACATTTCTATCTATTTAAATACTCCCGGCGGTTCGGTTTATGCAGGTTTGGGTATCTATGACACAATGCAATATATCAGTTGCGACGTAGCGACTATTTGTACCGGAATGGCAGCCTCTATGGGAGCCGTATTGCTTGTTGCCGGAACAAAAGGAAAGCGTTCGGCATTGAAACACGCACGGGTGATGATACACCAGCCGATGGGCGGGGCGCAAGGACAAGCATCGGACATTGAAATTACCGCTCGCGAAATTCAAAAGTTAAAAAAGGAACTGTACAATATTATTGCCGATCATTCCGGAAATCCTTTCGAGCGTATCGAAAAAGATTCGGATAGAGATTATTGGATGACCTCCGCCGAAGCCTTGGAATATGGAATGATAGATGAGATTTTAGTTCGCAGTAAATCAAAATAACATAAAAATATCAATCTTGTTTAAGTTAATGATGAATTTATTTATATTGACCTTTGCGCCTTTGTGTTTAAAATTTATGCGCTTGCGCTTTTTGGTATAAACGCAAAGGCGCGAAGTTTTCAATTTTTATCATAATAGAACGATTATAAATAAACAAATAATTATACATGGGAAAAGTAAGCGAAAAGTGTAGTTTTTGCGGAAGGTCGAAAAAAGAGGTCGAATTGATGATTACGGGATTAGATGCCAACATCTGTAACTTCTGTGTAGAACAAGCTTGCGAAATTACACGGGAAAGCAACAAAAAAGGTTCGCCGGGCAACGGTTTTGGAATGAATAAGAAAGACTTGCCAAAACCGGTAGAAATAAAAAAATTCCTTGACCAATACATCATTGGGCAAGACAGCGCCAAAAAGACATTATCCGTTGCCGTGTACAACCATTATAAACGGTTGCTCCAAAATGTGAGTGAAGACGATGTGGAGATTGAAAAGTCAAATATTATTATGGTTGGTTCTACCGGTACGGGAAAAACATTGCTGGCAAAAACCATTGCGCGACTGTTGCACGTACCGTTTACGATTGTTGACGCCACAGTGTTGACCGAAGCCGGTTATGTGGGCGAAGATATTGAGAGTATTCTTACCCGCTTACTGCAAGTGGCTGATTATGATGTAAAAGCAGCTGAACGAGGAATTGTGTTCATTGACGAAATAGACAAAATTGCACGTAAAAGCGATAATCCGTCCATTACACGTGATGTGAGTGGCGAAGGAGTTCAACAGGGATTGCTGAAATTGTTGGAAGGCTCGGTTATCAATGTTCCGCCGCAAGGAGGACGAAAACATCCCGACCAGAAGATGATTCCGGTCGATACTAAAAACATCTTGTTCATCTGCGGAGGTGCATTTGACGGAATTGAACGGAAAATAGCTAATCGGTTAAATACAAGGGTTGTAGGATATGCAGCTGCGAAGTTAAAAGATAAAATTGACGCAGACAATTTATTGCAATACATCTCTCCGCAAGACTTGAAATCATTCGGGTTGATTCCGGAGATTATCGGTCGTTTGCCGATGCTTTGCTATTTGAATGAGTTGGATAGAGATGCGTTACGTCAAATTTTGACGGAACCGAAAAACTCCATAATCAAGCAATACGTGAAACTTTTTGCAATGGATCATATCAATCTGACATTCGAGGAGGCAGTGTTTGAGTTTATTGTGGACAAGGCGGTTGAATTTAAACTCGGAGCGCGCGGACTGCGTTCTATTGTTGAAACCATTATGATAGACATAATGTTTGAAATGCCTTCGTCGGGCGAAAAGGAACTGCACATCACGTTGGAATATGTGAAAAATAAGTTTCAGAAAATGAATATTGAAAAATTGAAAGCAGCATAAAAAATATTTTTTATTTTTACGGAAAAATTTGTGAATGAAAAAGAAGTATATATTTTTGTCCCTTCAATTAAGGTGCTGCTTTGATCGAATTTTTTATCGGTTAAAGAGAAACGTATGATGAAAGAAAACGAACTAATAGGACAATTAAAGCTGTATTTTGGATTTGACTCCTTCAAGGGAAATCAGGAGGCTATTATCCGTAATGTGTTGGATGGAAAAGACACATTCGTACTGATGCCCACCGGCGGAGGAAAATCCTTATGCTACCAGTTACCTTCCTTGCTTATGGAGGGTACAGCTGTCATTATTTCTCCGTTGATTGCCTTAATGAAAAATCAAGTGGATGCGATGCGGAATTTCAGCGAAGAAGACGGAGTTGCGCATTTTATTAACTCTTCGTTAACGAAGATGGCGATTGAGAATGTAAAATCAGATATTTTGTCCGGTAAGACAAAATTGCTGTATGTAGCACCCGAATCGTTGACAAAGGAAGAAAATGTTGATTTTCTCCGGCAGATAAAAATCTCTTTTTACGCCGTTGATGAGGCGCATTGTATTTCGGAATGGGGACATGATTTCCGTCCGGAGTACAGGCGTATTCGTCCGATTATTGCCGAGATCGGTCAGCGTGCCCCGCTCATCGCGCTAACTGCGACCGCTACGCCGAAAGTACAGCACGACATCCAGAAAAATCTCGGTATGACGGAAGCAACGGTTTTCAAGTCTTCTTTTAACCGTGCAAACCTCTATTATGAAGTTCGTCCGAAAAAAGAAGACGTCGAGAAGGAAATTATAAAATACATCAAGTCTCAAGCCGGAAAGTCGGGCATCATCTACTGCCTGAGCCGGAAAAAAGTGGAAGAGCTTGCTGAAATGCTGATCGTAAACGGAATCAACGCACTGGCATACCACGCAGGAATGGACAGTTCAACCCGCTCAGCCAATCAGGATAATTTCCTGATGGAAAAGGTAGAAGTGATTGTAGCAACCATCGCCTTCGGAATGGGAATCGACAAGCCGGATGTGCGCTATGTCATTCATTACGATATTCCGAAAAGTTTGGAAGGATACTATCAGGAGACAGGACGTGCCGGACGGGATGGCGGCGAGGGGCAATGTATAACTTTTTATTCAAATAAAGACCTGCAAAAACTGGAAAAATTTATGCAGGGAAAACCAATTGCAGAACAGGAAATCGGAAGGCAGCTTTTACTCGAAACAGCCGGATATGCCGAGACTTCTGTCTGTCGGCGAAAAGTCTTGCTGCACTATTTCGGCGAAGAAAGTAGAGATGAAAATTGTGGTAATTGTGATAATTGTTTAAATCCTAAAAAACAGGTGGAAGGAAAAGAGTTGCTCTGCACCGTTTTAGAAACGGTCTTAGCATTAAAAGAAAAATTTAAAGCGGAATACGTGATTGATGTGATTATTGGAAAAGAGACTTCCGAAATTACATCATACAATCACAATGAAGAAATAGAAACTTTCGGCGAAGGAAAAGACGAAAGCGAAAAGACGTGGCAGACAGTCATTCAACAAGCAATGATTGCCGGTTATATCACGAAAGATATTGAAAATTACGGACTTCTGAAAGTAACGAAAGCCTTTCTTGAATAAGCCGAAATCATTTCAAATTGTGGCTGAAAGTGAAGAAGAGGAAGAGCCGGATGATGTGCCGATGAAAGGTGGCGGTTCGTGTGCCGTTGACCCGGAACTGTTCTCAATGTTGAAGGATTTACGGAAAAAGCTTGCCAAAAAATTGGAATTGCCGCCGTTCGTAATATTTCAGGATCCGTCGTTGGAGGCAATGGCTACGACTTACCCGATTTCGATTGACGAATTGCAAAACATTCCGGGGGTCGGATCGGGCAAGGCAAAACGTTTCGGCGAAGAATTTGTCAAACTGATACGCCGGCATGTACAGGAAAACGAGATTGAGCGTCCGGAAGACTTGCGCGTCCGTTCGGTAGCCAACAAGTCGAAATTGAAAGTTTCGATTATTCAAGCCATTGACCGAAAAATTGCCTTGGATGATATTGCAGAATCCAAAGGGTTGGATTTTAACGAGTTGTTGGACGAAATAGAAGCAATTGTTTATTCCGGAACAAAAATTAATATTAACTATTTCCTTTCTCAGGTTATAGATGAGGATCGTATCGAAGAGATATTTTCTTACTTCAAAGATGAAGCCGAATCGGATGATATTGAAATTGCCTTGAAAGAGTTGGGCGAAAACGATTTCACGGAAGAAGAAATACGCTTAGTGCGCATTAAATTCCTCTCGGAGATGGGGAATTAAAACCGATGTTGTTTGGTTTTGATAATTATAGATCGGATTTCCTTCTATACCGCGTCCCGTTGAGATTCGAAAATTCCGGAGATACTGCATAGGATGTAAATCCTGAAAATTAAATCCTAACCTCATTACCTTATTGCTGATATTTTTTTAGAAAAATAAGGTAATGAGGTTTTTTAATGCAATGAATTTCTCTGTTGTTTAGATCATTTTATTTCAGAATTTTGATTTTATACCATCCTTTTCGGCAATATTTTAGTATTTTATACCGTCCTTTTCGGCAATATTTTGATGATTTATACCGTCCTTTTCGGTAGAGATTGTAAAAATGTATTATATTTGCGATACGAATTATTTTATAAATAATTGAAAATATGATACATAGAAACGCATTAAAATTTCTAACCGGATGGAAAGAGAATAAAAACAGAAAACCGCTTGTGATTCGGGGAGCAAGACAGGTTGGTAAAACCACGTTGGTAAAGGAATTTGCCAAACAATATGATGTTTTTCTTGACTTAAATTTGGAAAAATCTTCCGATCGTCAACTGTTTGAAGATTATCAAAATGTTCAGGAGTTGATAACCGCTATTTTTTTTCACAAGGAAAAACGAAAAGAGGACAGTACTGTACTGCTTTTTATAGACGAAATTCAGTTTTCGAAGCGTGCGGTTGCAATTCTGCGTTATTTCTATGAGGAAGCAAGTGATATTCACGTCGTTGTAGCAGGTTCGCTTTTAGAGACGATTATTGATGTACGAAAAATCTCGTTTCCTGTTGGTCGCGTGCAGTTTATGGCGCTTCGTCCCTGTTCGTTTTTGGAGTTTTTAGACGGAATGGGTAAATCTTTCGACATTGAATTGATACAAAATTTACAAGTAGAATCGGTTGTTCACGAGCGCATTATCAAGGCTTTTCATAGTTATACGCTGGTTGGCGGAATGCCTGCTGCCGTATCGCAATATGCTGAAAAGCAAGATATTTTGTCTGTAAAAGAAGTGTATGAATCACTCTTGCTTTTGTATCAGGACGATGTGGAAAAATACACCGATAATCTCCATTTGATACGTATTATCCGTACCATTCTTTCGGTTGGCTGGGCAAGCGCGGGAGAGGTGATTACGTTTGAACGCTTTGGCGGAACTTCCTATTCCTCAAAAGAAATCAGCGCCGCTTTTCAGACCATTCAGAAGGCGATGCTACTTGATTTGGTTTATCCGACTTCAGCAATACAAATGCCTTTGATACAGAATTTTCGGAAACGCCCGAAATTAATTTGGCTTGATACGGGGTTGGTAAATTTCCTTTCAGGTATTCAGCAGGAAGTTTTTTCAGTTTCCGATATTCAGGATGTTTGGCGGGGAAGGATAGCAGAACACATTGTAGCTCAAGAGCTTTTGACACTTTCGGATAGTTTGCTCACAAAACGTATTTATTGGCGGCGCGATAAGCAAGGTTCCGAAGCAGAGGTTGATTTTGTCTATTCGTATAACAGTTTGTCTATTCCCATAGAGGTGAAGTCGGGACATAATTCAAAACTAAAATCGCTGCATTTGTTTATGGAGGAAGCACCGCACGATATTGCTGTGCGAGTTTGGTCTAATCCGTTTTCGGTCGATGTGGTTACTACGCCGAACGGGAAGAAATATAGGCTTTTCAATATTCCGTTTTATTATGTGGGTGTACTGGAAAAGGTACTGGAAAAAAATAGCTGACTTTTGTGTTTTTTTCAAAACGCAAAGGACTCGGGCGTAAAGACGCTAAGTTTTCAAATTAAGAAAGAAAAGCAACAATTTTTTCTATCTTTGTAATCAATTAAAAAATAACTCATAAAAAATAATAATGGCAGACGATAAGAAAATTATTTTCTCAATGGTGGGAGTGAGCAAAACGTTCAACTCTCAAAAAAAAGTGTTGAATAACATTTATTTATCCTTCTTTTATGGTGCAAAAATAGGTATCATCGGTTTAAACGGTTCCGGAAAATCAACCTTGTTGAAGATTATTGCGGGGATTGACAAGTCTTATCAGGGGGAGGTTGTCTTTTCACCGGGTTACACCGTGGGATATTTGGAACAGGAACCGCATCTGGATGATACCAAAACGGTGAAGGAAATTGTACAGGAAGGTGTGGCGGATATTGTAAACCTGCTGAAAGAATTTGAAGAGATTAACGAGAAATTTGCTGACCCTGATGCTGATTTTGATAAATTGATTGCCCGGCAAGCAGAAGTGCAGGAAAGATTAGACAATGCTGACGCATGGAATTTAGATAATAAGCTGGAGAGAGCAATGGATGCCCTCCGTTGCCCTCCGGAAGATGCGTTAGTGCAAAATCTTTCGGGAGGAGAGCGCCGTCGGGTTGCCCTCTGCCGCTTGTTGCTGCAACAGCCTGATGTCCTTCTGCTGGATGAACCGACCAACCACCTTGATGCTGAATCTATTGACTGGCTCGAACAACACCTTCAACAATATCAGGGAACGGTTATTGCCATCACGCACGACCGTTACTTCCTCGATAATGTTGCCGGTTGGATTTTGGAACTGGACAGGGGAGAAGGTATTCCTTGGAAAGGCAACTATACCTCCTGGCTGGAACAGAAAACCAAACGGATGGAGCAGGAGGAAAAACAGGCGAGCAAACGCCGTAAAACCCTCGAACGCGAACTGGAATGGGTGCGTATGGCGCCAAAAGCCCGCCACGCCAAAGGTAAAGCTCGTTTGAATGCTTACGACCAGTTGTTGAACGAAGATCAGAAAGAGCGCGAAGAAAAGCTGGAACTCTTCATTCCTAACGGTCCGCGTTTGGGAAATAAGGTCATCGAAGCAGTCGGTGTTTCCAAAGCATTTGGCGACCGCGTGTTGTTTGACAATCTTAATTTTATGCTGCCTCCGAATGGTATTGTCGGTATTATCGGGCCGAACGGAGCCGGAAAAACCACCCTTTTCCGTATGATTATGGGAGCCGAAACGATTGATAAAGGCTCCTTTGACGTGGGCGAAACCGTAAAAGTAGGATACGCTGATCAAAGCCACAAGGATATTGACCCCGAAAAAACGGTTTATCAGGTTATCTCGCAAGGATCGGAGTTTGTCCGTGTCGGCGGAAAGGATGTGAACGCAAGAGCCTACCTTTCTCGCTTTAACTTCACAGGTGGCGATCAGGAGAAAAAATGCGGTGTTCTTTCCGGTGGAGAGCGTAATCGCCTGCATCTGGCGTTGACTCTGAAATCGGAAGCAAACGTGCTGCTGCTCGACGAGCCGACCAATGATATTGATGTAAATACCCTTCGCGCTTTGGAAGAAGGATTGGAGAATTTTGCCGGATGCGCCGTGGTCATCTCGCACGACCGTTGGTTCCTTGACCGTATCTGTACCCATATTTTGGCTTACGAAGGCGATTCCAATGTCTTTTTCTTTGAAGGCTCTTATTCCGAATATGAAGAGAACAGGAAAATGCGCTTGGGCGATGAAGGCCCGAAACGGATTCGGTATAAGAAGTTGATGGCGTAAGTGCTAAATAGAGGAGGTTGAAAAATCTACAACTCCTGATTAAACTTTAAAAAAGAAACAAAGTCCAACTTTCATAATTTTAAATTTAACAATATACAATTATGAAAGTAGTTTTTAGTTTCTTTTTTCTTTTTTTTTCTTGTTGGTACTTAAATGCGCAGGAGGATTATGTAACAATGAGATCTGGAACAAGCAATTGGGGATATGTGGTTAGTGCAGATAACCAGGATGAAATTGGAATGACAGATATTCGTATATCAGATTTGTCAGAAGCAGTGAAAAATTATGTAACAATGAATTACTGGGTAAGCAGTTCGGCGTATGTGGTTGGTGCAGAAAATCAACGTGAAAGTGGAATGAGTGATATCCGTATATCTGATTTATCGAAAGTGGTGGAAAATCTTCGTAAAAATCCAATCATGGTAAATTCAAATTTCTATTCATCTGGCTATTTGGTTGGAGTTGCTAATTCGTTGTGGGACACGGAGATAGGGAAAACTGATATTCGTATTGAAGATTTATTGGATCTGATGAAAGATGTAGAAGATCTAAAAGATTCTTTTGAAGCATTGAAAGATGAAAATGAGTCATTGAAGAAAAAAATAGATAAATTGGAAGATAGACAAACTCGAATGGCTGATTTTGTCGGTTTTGCCCAGTCTGAGGAAGAAACACTATCAGTAAGCAATCAAGTTTCCGGTAATATCAAAGCTTTTGTCGATGAAAAAACAATCATGCTGGAAAATATTCAAGGATTACCTGTTACTGTTTATCATATAAATGGAACTCTTCTTACTCAAAAAAGTACTATGGATCACACTGTTTCGATAGAAGTTCCTTCGACTGGTATTTATATTGTATTGGCAGGGGAAGAGGTATTGAAAATAGTTGTTCCATAAATAGCAAATAATTTTCTTGAACAGGATTACCAAAATCAACTTTTTGATTGGTTACAATTTTCGTATTCAAATTATCAAACAAAAAACAGGGAAAATATGGGAAAGATTTTTTTTACAGTATTATTTACTGTAAGTATATTGGCATTTAATGCTTGTTCCAAAGACGACGATATTTACGGCAATATCAATGAAACTGAAAATAATGGAGGCAACCCAAACGGAAGTGATGATATTGCAGAATCCTGTTGGGAAATAACCTCTGAAATGAATGGGCAATCAGAATCTTTTTATTTTTGGGGTACAGAGTCAGATGCTGATATTTTTATTAAGGGATACAAAAAGAACGCGGAGCAAAAAGAACAGGTTGAAATGACTTTAACTAAAAAACCTTCAAACAAAAACGAATTAAGTTGTGTAGATGATATAAACGGTAATGATAACAACAATGATAACGGTAACAATAATGACAATGACAACAGCAATGACAACGATAACAGCAATGGAAATGGTAACATACCAGAATCCTGTTGGGAAATAGTTAGCGTATACGACTATGGTCAAGAGTCTTATTATTTCTGGGGTACTGAATTTGAGTCGAATGTAATTGTAAATGAGACAAATATCAATTTAGGACGAAATGTTTCTTTTAAAAAGCCATGTTCAGGTAAAGTAGTTATATTGGATTATTGAAATTTTTCATAAGATTTACAAAATTATCAAGACGGAAAATAGAACATTTGGTAATTTTGTAAGTCTTATGAAAATTATAGCTCAATAAAATGTTAAATAATTATAGTGTTACAAATAATCTATAACAAAATTCTATATTCGTACACATAAATATAGTGTATATGAAAGATTTTAAAATTAACGATTTATTGACCCATATTATACATGGGGGAATTATTCTTTTTATTGCGTGCATTTCATTTGAATGCGTGTTGGGAAAATTACAGAATTTTCCTGGATTTATGGGTAAGGAAGGAAGTTTATTTTCGGTTTTCGGACTTACATTTTTGCTTTTTTTGAGCTATTTGATAGGTCTTATTCTTGATCCGATTGCCGATTTGGTGGATACACTACAAATTAAATGTGCAAAGTTTTTTTCTGAAATATTCCTTTGTCCTTCTTATCTGCTATTAAGAGACGGAGAATGTTGTTATTTAAGACTTGCCCATAATGCCCAAATTAGAGAAAAATTGAGTAGATTGGCAGTCGAAAATGACAACCTCATTTCGGATGGAGAGCGGAAATCCATAACCGGAGAAGAAAAAGAAAAGGTATGGAAAAACAAAGGTGATGCAATGCTTCTGCTTAGCTATGCTAAAGACATAGTTTATGCCAATTATACTACTGAAAAACCTTATCAAGTACAGAAAATGGAGGCATATTTCCGGCTCTTTATCTTTTACCGAAATATGATGTGGACTACTATTTTCAGTGCTTTTTTGTTATTTTTTTCTTCCAATATTCATCTTTTTTACTGCAACTGCTGTCGTTATATGATAATTCCGGTCGCAATTATTCTGGTTATGTTTTTCTTTTGGGTAAGTCGTAAATACCGTACTTACTATTGCCGCGCAGTCTTGGGAGCGGTTTATTCTCCGGAAGATAAAAGTTCCTCTTCTTTCGTAAGGCGAATGTTTGGAGGAGTTACGAAATAATAATAATAGGTATCAAGAGATGAAAATGGAACGTTTTGTTATTTTCTACGAAATGTCTATTCAGACCATTTCTGATAAAAAAATCTCTGTTAACCGCGAGATCGCATAATCCCCGACTTTTGATTCATCAATTTCTATAAAAACATCATTTTCCGTTTTTCTATAATCAGCATCCGCCTCAATAAAACAGGCATAAATCCGTTGATGACTCAATACGTATTTAATAGTCGGATGTACCTTTTTTAATTGCAGATTTTTAAATTCCGTTTCGAGCGATTGAAAAGTGGATTTTTCCTGCATTTCCTCTTCCGAAAGTTCCTGTTCCGTTTCAATCAACGGTAATTCGTAAAGATTTTTCCAAATATCATTTTTTTCCCTTTTATGTAAATACGTTTTTCCGTTTTTTCCGGTAATGTAGAAATAATAGAAGTAGCGATTGCGTTGTTTCGTCTTCTGTTTTTTGATGGGAAAATTCATCCACGACCGGTGGGCAAATGCATAACAACCTTCTTGCAACGGACATTCATTGCAAACAGGCGAGGTGGGCGTACAAATTGTTGCTCCTAAATCCATCATTGCCTGATTGTGTAGTCCCGGACGTTTTTTATCCAGCAATTCCTGTGCAAGTTCCGAAAAAGCCTTCTTCCCCTCATTGCTGTCTATCGGCGTTTCAATACCGAAGAACCGAGAGAGAACGCGGTAAACGTTTCCATCAACCGCCGCGTGTGGCAATCCATAAGCAAAAGAGCAAATCGCTGCCGCCGTATATTCGCCGATTCCTTTCAGTTTTAAAACGGATTGATATTCGGTCGGAAAAGTGCCGTTGTGTGTCGAAGCTATTGTGTGAGCGGCAGCGTGCAAATTTCGAGCGCGACTGTAATAGCCAAGTCCTTGCCAGTATTTTAACACTTCATCTTCATCGGCGTCGCTCAATGCGTTGACATCCGGAAAACGCCGGATAAATCTTTCGTAGTAACCCAACCCTTGATTTACGCGGGTTTGTTGCAGGATAATTTCCGAAATCCATATTTTGTAAGGGTCTGAAGTGTCTCGCCAAGGCAATTCTCTTTTATTTAAAAGGTACCAATTTATTAATTGTTCGCTGAAAATCATGAAATTTGAGATAAGTTACGGGCAAATTTATTTTCAATAATGAATTATTTTTTTAGAGTTACAAAGTTAATATATAAATAGTCATGCACGATTGGGTCTGCAGTAAAAGTTTCTTTTGTTTTTCTGTTTTTGATAATTACGAAGTCGTGATCTTTGAAAAACGAAGAGGTAAAATAAGGATGAATATTGATGCCGAAAACATAAAGTTGTCTGATTTCAGACTGAGCTATCCATTCGCCGGAAAGATTATGTTTTTTTAATAGATAATTACAAACTGCCGAAAAAAAGGCTGCGTAACCGATACAATTTGCCATTTGCGAATCTATCAACTTATTCGGATTATGATCGCTTTTAGAAAATGTAAAGTTCAATGTTTTTGATGTTAAAAAAAGACTTTTTTTTATAATATTTTCTATGTCTGCACTATCTTTTTCCTTCCGGTTTTTATTTAGATATTGAGTTAATTGCTCGCTTGTTGCCTCATAATTAATTCGTTGTCCGATTGATTTGTATGCAACAATGCGCCGGTAGAAAGTTCCACGTAAAATGATAACAACTGCCAGAAAAGTCAATGTAATCAAAAATATTCTTTTTAATACTTTCATCGGATTAATTATACAATAAACCTACCTCAATATCCTGCCTTTAAATGTATTCTTTTATTTTTTTAGAAAAAAACATCTTATTGT
>QMCD01003115.1_pt1 | contig 12253 bp, 5 predicted proteins | sample 1821841 | NCBI WGS metagenome assembly QMCD01 (sample SAMN01991225, study PRJNA193472) | Termite gut metagenome, whole genome shotgun sequencing project. | isolation source: worker | host: Macrotermes natalensis | reverse complement strand
TAATCTGGTGAAGCATACAATTTTATTTTCGGCAAAATAAGCTCGATATCTAAGGTTTTTTTCTGAACACCCTTCCGATAGGATTTACCGTAATTTTTTTCGCGGATTTCTCTCCAAAGAGGACATTGACGGAAACAAAATTGTGCCCTTTCTGTGGTTTCCAGCCCTTCTCTAACATTCCTTCTGTTGTTGATGTTATCCAATCAGCACAATCTGTTGTAGAATATATTGGCCGTATATCGAGCCTGTTACTTGAAGCATTAAGTCCTGCAATTCTTGCTTTTCTCCAAATACCATTTTCAGAAAATTCGATGTAGTCATTCTTGAATAATTTACAAATTTCTTTTGCTGCTGGATGAGGTTTCTTTCTAATGGGATTACCTTCCTTATCAGCTTCAGTACGCCGAACCCATTGGGTTTCATATTTTGGATTTTCTCCCACTTTTTTAGGAGGCATTTCCCATAATATAGCAGCCCAATAATCTAAAGGATTATAATATCGATCCATAGATGTTTGGTTGTCAGTATTTTTTTCAATTACTATTGGAGATTGATCTTTGGTTTTACCATCGTACTCTTTTAATTCCTGTTTCTTGAGAAAACGATTCCAATAGCTTTTCAAAATCGCCATCTGGATTTTTATCCAAATATGCATAAATCATCTTTTGAATTTTTTCATCAACAATATCTTTTACATTTTCCCGTTTCTTTAATGATACAAGTGCCGTTCTGCTGACAAAAATCTCATCATAGATTTTGATGCTAGGAATATCTTTCAGTTTTTTGACTGCGTCTTTAAAATTGCTGTTAGCACATTCAGTTTCAAAATCCGAACGGACTTTATCCGATTTTATCAAGCGAATCATTCCTTCTTTAAGTTCTTTGATAGGAATTTCTCTTTCCTGTTTGATTTTTCCCAGAGCGGTTTCTTTGGAAAGTTTTCCTTCCGGCCCATGATCAGGTTTAAAAGAAGGAACAATCTTTTTTACTTTTTCAATCAATTCAATGTGTGTAAAGGGCCGGTCAGGAACTTCAATCTGGGATTTCTTTCTCATAGCATTTTTTCTGGATATTTCTTGAATCATACTTCGGTCGGTAAAGCCGATCACTACCGCATCAAGAGCATGATGCCGATGATCAAAACGATTTTTTTTATACTGTCCAATCATCTTTGCATCAAGTCCGAAATGAGCAATCTCTTTGTCCGTGATTTTTCTTTTAAGTATTTCATCAATGCACCAACGGTCACGGAGAATTTTTGTTGCTTGTCCTGTTACAACCCATACATTATCACAAACAGCTTTCAAATATTTCCGGCTTATTTTTGACAGATACGCATTGTCCGTAAGCTGCCGGTCAATAAAACCTTCTTCAATATTTTGCATAGCATCTACAGCAAATTTCCGCTGTTTTGATTTTGGAAGAACTTCTATGCGCGAGCAAATATCGCTCCAATTAAAACCTTTCGGATTGGAACCAAAGGCTTCCCAAGGGGAACGTTCTCCTTTTGCGGCATTACAGTTTTTATGGGCAAGCGTTAAATTTCCTTCGCCGTTCATAAGCGTTCGGCTGTAGGGTAAAATGTGTTCAATTTCAATATGAGATGAAAAAACTTCACTCGCCCCAATTACATTTCCGCAGTAGATGCATCGTCTGCTTAACTGCTCTGCGCCCAATTCTATCCAAAGCCGATATTTTAAACGGTCGGCTCTATTGGGATAAGGAATATGAGGATTATGGTCTTTTATATTTTTATTGATACGTTCATTGATTTTTGCGTTTTCAGTTTGCTTTTTATACATTGCATTTTTATCTTCACGGCTTGCTTTTAAATCTCTGGAGACTTCAACAACAATTTGCGTTGGTTTGCCGTATTGTTTTATCAAACAATTTACGACTGTCTTAACTTGATTCAAAGCAACATGAACAGTTGGATTTCCGATTCTGCCGAATTTTTTCTCCGGTTCTTTTTCATCATCACTTTTTCCGCCGCCAATGGTCGAACCTATCAACACTTTTCCGTAGTATGGAAGCAGGTCCGACTTTTCGACGGTTTCTTCTGAATGATCGAACCCTAATTTTTTTACAGCTTCGTGATACAAAATCCATGTATGCATTTCAGGATTAATTTTCTGAGCAAATTCCTTACACACAGAAGCGGTTCCGCCGGAAAATTGACATTTCAAAATATTCTTTTTCTGTTCTTCACTAAGATGATATCTTTCCAATGCAGGCAGAATTTCTTCATCGGACTCAGCATCAATAAGAAGTTCGATGATGTTGTCTTGTTCCGTTATATTAATTTTATCCCAGAGAATTCCAAAACATTTTTCCTGACGCATGGCACGGGCTGTTTCATTGCCTTTTAAATCTTTGCGTAATTCCGATTCAAGATTGAAACGATAATTGTTTTTTAACTTTTTTCGCATCTTATCAAACTTCACTTCTTTTTTTGAATCCAAAAGCTCAAAGAGTATTTCCTTTTCTTCTGTTGTGAGCTGAACCGGATTATTTTTTTCATCATACATAACGAGGTTGTTTATTTCTTGCAGCATTCTAAAATGATGAAGAGAAGGCAGCGCTTTAAAAGCTCTTTCTTTATCCGGTATGAATTGACATCTCCCTCGTTCCTGTTTCTTCAAAGGCCGTTGACTTATGATGATTTCTCTTATTTTATCCCAATGAATATTCGGATAAAATGATTCTTGCTTTTTTCGGATAGCGTCAAATTCATCTTCGTACATTTTCCGTATAGGATAATAATCCGCGTTGCCGGGAGTAAATCTGATAAGCTGTTTTGAATGAGCGGCAGAACCGAAAAGATTCTTTTTATCATTATTAGCTTTTTCTTTGATGTACAAGTTATACAAAAATTCTCCCAATGTTCTTGCGCCTGTTTCCTTCATCTTTGTGGAAAGATTATTAGTTTTAGCGGCATTTCCTTCCTGTTCTTTTTTTGTGTTGGTGTCTATATCTGCGGTAACATCTTTTCTGTTGCTTTTAAAGCCTCGTCTCACACCAAGATGGAACAATGCCCGTCCTAATTCTTCGGACTTTAGTTTCTTATCCAGAGCTTTTGTTCTTAACTCATAAGGGTTAAGGGATTTAAGTATTTCCCGTTTCTCTCTATCTGTTGGGAAAAGATTGTCGGCAATAAGCTGTTTCAACAGTTCCCGCTTCCGCAATTTTCTCCTGCGTAAGTTTTTCCTGATTCCTCGCGCTGTTCTTCGTGCAACAGCCAAAGATTCTCCGATGCGTCCTTCTCCTGCCGGTTCCCGTCCATCGGAAAAAAGGCGCACGCCTAAATCATGAATATCAGTTGGTTCGTCTTTATCAAGTTTTATGACAGCCCATCCAATTGAATTTGTTCCAAGGTCGAGTCCCAGTCGCCAATTCATTTTATTCCTCTCGATTTTTAGTTTCAAAGAAATTGTATCATGACTTATCAAAATTGACAAATTTTTTATCAAATATTTCTTGACAAATCAATGCCTTTAGGAATAGTATTACATAACTGGTTAAAAAATCTGGTCACCCTGCTAACAAAGGGGCATTGCCCCTGCAAAATGCTTTTTTATTCCTTTGGAATAAAAATAGCAAACCATGAAAAAAGGAAGCTGCGGCTTCCTTTTTGTTATCAAAAAGAACTCAGACGGATGTTTCATGAAAAGCATAATTATTGACATTAATATTTTTATGGATTTTTGTTGTTATATAGTTCCAATCCTTTTATCATAAACTCATTGGGAGTAATATTTTTATTTTGTTCATAAAGATTTTGGTAAATTGTGTAATATGTTTTAACATCGTAACCGATGAGAGGATTTTTATTTTTCAGAATGAAATCAACACTGTAGAATTCGGCAAGATTTTCAAAAGCGCCGTACAGTTCAGAAAATTCAAATTGATTCATTTGCATGACTTCATGATAATTCTCAATTAAAAGATGTGTTCCAACTTCGTGGCTGATAAACTGAATGATAAATTCAGGATCATTGCCGTAATAAAAAGTGTTTCTTTCATAACCAAGCGAATTGGCATTGGGTCCGTTTTTGTTTGAACTGAATAAAATAATTTGATAGTTGTCTGTTTTAAATTCTTTTCCAATCAGTTCTTCCCATTGACCTATCAAATCATATTTTTGCAATTCGGTATTGAGTAACGCGGCAGTCTGCTCTAACTTTATTTTTTCTTTCGGCCAGACTTCCAAATGATACGATTGAAAATTCCTTTTATAAATATTTCCAATTTCATCAACGTTTTGGGAATATGGAATTAATGCTTGAAGATATTCTTCCATGTTTATGGGGCCATACATCAATTCCATCTTTTTGATGTATGAATTATATTTTGTTATAAATGGATTAAAATCAGCGCTATGCAGAGCACTGCTCAGCAAATCAAAATATTCATTAAAATCCTGGGAAGACTGAAAATTGATATAGGCGGGTATAAAGAAAAATGGAACCGTTAATACCGCGGTGTTGCCGTCTCCCCAGTAAAGCATATCTCTGTGTTCACTAAGATACGCCCGATCTTCTGCAGGAAGAGAGTCTTTATACAGCGAAATATATTCAGGATCTTCCGGAACAATGTTTCCTAAAGTCATCAAATGAAAAATATAGTTAGGAACTTCTTCGGCTGTTACCATTATTTCTTTGGTCATTTTAGTGTTCTTTGTATCGGAACTGTTGCAGGCATTGAACAGACAAACTATAACAGCAAACGCAATCCAAAATATCTTCTTAATCATAGGAATGTTCCTTTTAGTTTTTAGGTTTTCATTTGTGTTGAAAGGGTTGATACTTTCTGCACATATTTATCATTCAACGACAATGATTTCATTTTATACTATAATTGTGATGTAGTATAGACAAGGAGTTCAGCGCGGAATTGGCGGTATACATTTTGCAAGTGAAAACTAAACTCAGACTAAAGTTTCTGAGGAACTCTAATATATAAACTAACAATTTTTTCCAGTCCACTAGAAACGATTCCCGCTTTTTTGCATACTAGTTTTGTACCTCTGTGTTCAAGGAGTTAATTTTTTTATGGATGACACCGCTGTGCGTTTGGAAAAATCAGGTATAAAGATACCGGAAATATTGCTTCCCAAAAAGGGGACAGATTTAGGAAAATGGGCAGTCATTGCCTGCGATCAATTTACCCAGGATGAATCTTACTGGTCCCAGGCGGAAAAAACCGCCGGCGAAAATCCATCGACAATGCAGATCATTTTTCCGGAAATATATCTGGAACGCGAAAATAAAACCGAACGAGTCAAGGCCATTCATGAAGCGATGAACAGCTTTTTGCAAAACGGTGTTTTCGACGAGGCAAAAAAAGGCTTTATTTATATAGAAAGAAGTACGCCTCACGCGGCTTGCCGACGGGGACTCGTTCTTGCGGTTGATCTTGAAGCCTACGACTGGGCTCCGGAGCGGAGAAACCTTATTCGGGCGACCGAAGGAACGCTGACCGAACGGCTGCCGCCCCGCATGGATATCCGCCGGTCGGCTCCCATCGAAAGCCCTCATGTCATTCTCCTCATGGATAATGATGATGATTCCATCCTGAAGCAACTCGGAGACAAGGCGAAGCAGAACAATCCTGTTTACGAAGGCAGTTTGATGATGAACAGCGGCAATATTTCCGGCTGGTTTATCGATGACGAAGAAACGTTCTTGTTTTTGGCGGAAAAGTTTGAAGATTTAGCCGAAAAAGCCAACACCCGCTATCATACCGATGATAAAACGCCTTTCCTGTTTGCGGTAGGAGACGGGAATCACAGTTTGGCTACGGCAAAATCCATTTGGGAAGAATATAAAGAGATACACAGAGGTGATCCTGATCTTATGAAGCATCCGGCCCGTTATGCTTTGGTTGAGCTGGAAAATCTGTACGATCCCGGAATCGTTTTTGAACCCATTCACCGAGTTCTCTTTCATACATCAATAGAGGATGTCACCGGCGCTTTGATGGACATGGAAGGATTCCAATTCAAAAAAGTTGATGACTGGAAGCAGCTGACCAAATTAGTTGCCGCCGACAATGCCAAGCGGACAAGATACGGCCTTTTTGACGGGAAAACCGCCCTTCTTGTGGAAACTACCGCGCCCGGTATTTCAACATATCCGCTTCAACCGCTTCTTGATGATTTTATCAAATATAATGACGGAATCGGCATCGATTATATTCATGGTGAAGATGAAATATTCCGGCTTGCCGGTTTGAACAAGGACGCACAGACCGTTGGGATTCTGCTCCCTCCCGTGAAAAAAGAAGATTTGTTTTTCACGGTCGCGCAAGGCGGTCCCCTGCCAAGAAAAAGTTTCTCTATGGGGGAAGCGTGTGAAAAGCGCTTCTATCTTGAGTGCAGGAAATTGTTTGTGTAATAACGCTTTTCACTTGGAAAAGCGCTTTTATCTGGAATGCATGTTCGTTTCATAAACTTTTAACTTTGTGTGCAAGGATAAAGAAGGCATTGACAGGGATGGAAAAATCCTAAGTGATTGTCGAAGGACGGTCCCTGAGGCTCTCGAAGGGACCATATGAAGATAATTCCAATGCGGTGATTTCGATGCTTCGAGAGAACCTCAGCACAAGAAACCTCAATCACCGAGGTTCCTTTTCAATTAAAATTTCATTTTATGAAACAAACGTGGTACCTCAGGGACCACCCTTGCCCCCAAACCTTCCTCTGTGTTATTCTACGAGCGCGGAGGAAGTTATGCAGCATATTGTTTGTCTTGATTTAGAGGGAGTCCTTGTTCCGGAAATTTGGATTGCTTTTTCTGAAGCAACGAACATTCCCGAACTTCGGAGAACCACGAGAGACGAACCCGATTACGATAAACTCATGCGGTTTAGAATCAACATTTTAAAAGAACGCAATCTTAATCTCAATGATATTCAGCAGGTGATTTCCGGAATGCATCCGCTGGACGGCGCGCTGGATTTTGTTCAATCCCTCCGTGAACGCTGTCAATTAATCATCCTTTCCGATACTTTTGAAGAATTCGCAAAACCGCTTATGGCAAAACTCGGCTACCCCACCCTTTTTTGTAACAGCTTGGTTGTGGATACCGACAACATGATTACTTCTTACACGCTCCGCCAAAAGGACGGCAAAAAACACGCGGTGACAGCCCTAAAATCCATCAACATGAAGATTTTTTCCGCGGGCGATTCGTTTAACGACCTTTCCATGATTCTGGAATCCCACGCCGGCTGCCTTTTCAGAGCCCCAGAATTAATCAAACATCAATATCACCATATTCCCGCCGTGGAAAACTACAAGGATTTGCTGGATCATATCGATACGTTTTTGAACGGATAATCCGCCAACCCGCCGTGATCTCAATAATCTGACACATTTGAGGAAATTGCAAAATTTCAGTTTTTGCGAGAAGCTCATTTCTCTTGCCGATAATAAGAGAGGCAATTGCAAAACTCCAGTTTTTGCAATTGCAACCGCTTAAAAATGCGTATTTTGCAGCCTTTAGGCAAGAAATCGCATGAGCCTCAGCAAAACTAACCGAGTTTTGCAAGAGGCTCAAGAAAATAGGATTTTTCCCCCGAAGATTCGCATATATGGAAGTTTATCAAAAATATGATATACTGTATGTTGGGGTTTGGTTTCCCTAATACATCCTCGTTATTACAAACGGATGTAAGGACATGCTCATGATACGAATACGAAAGATTAGTGTCTTTTTAATGATATTATTTTGCTCAATTTCTGCTGTATGGGGGGAGACTATCAGATGGGTGGGAACTGCATCTAGCGAATGGGATAATGATGCTAACTGGAATCTTGGCAGAGTTCCTAATCCTAACGATGATATAATTATCGGTGTTTCTACTCCTTATTATCCAATACTAACAAACAATATTACAATTATAGGGACAGAGACTGGAGGAGTAAAATCAGGGACAATTCATATTACGAATACTGGAACACTTGATCTTGGCGGGTACGACATAGAAGGGAATCCTTGGTTTGAAAACGACGCAACACTTCGCGCACAGGGCGGCGAAAACATTGGAACAAGAACGACTTACCTGTGGCCAAATGATAACCCTGAGTTTGGTTATATTGGCAGCCTCGTAGTTTTTTATGCAGACCCGAATGGAGACGGAGACAGCACTCAATTAATTGAAGGAATAACCATTTATCATAATTTAACAATTTCTGGCGGAGATCGCGGTACAGGTGAAGAAGAATTATCAGTTAAAGGTGTTTTGACGATTGGTGATGGCAATATACCGAATGGCCTCGCAAGTTTAAATATTAAAACATTAAATATTAAAGAAGTAGATGCAGATTCTCATGATTGGGTTGGTTCGCTCGTTATCAGAGAAGACGGAACGTTGTATGTATCAGAAGGACAGGTGGATAATCCAAATGGCAACAATATAGACGGAGGTTTAATAGACACCGGGGGCGGAGGAATAATTGGAGGTGGAGGAGCAAGATTAAATAATAAGGGAGATAATTGGTACATAACCGGACTAGAAACATTAGGAAATAATGTAGTTTATGATACTATTACCATTGCAGAAACAGGAACTCTTAATCTTGCCGGATTCAATGTAACTAGTACAAAAATTATAAATAGTGGGCGACTAAGGATATCGGGAAACGAAAGTATCGCCGGTATTGGCACTGCTGTCGGCGGAACGGTAGAGTATTATGGCAATAACAATACAATTCGAGACTGGAAATATAACACTATTGAAATCAGCGGCGGAACATGGACGACCTCTCATATTACGGCAGCAAATTTTTCCCAAACCGGCGGAGTTGTTTCTTCAACCGGAAATCTTACCCTGACAATAAGCGGAACCGCGAATCAGACAGGAGGAAGCATTTCCGCAGATACGCTTGTTCTGAATGGAGCGGGTTCCTACGAGTTAACACAGACAAACGCGGTAGAAATCATTCACACCGGCGGAGAAAGTTCCGGTGCAATAAATTTCATCAATAACAGCGATCTTGCGGTAGGAACTAACGGCATTACAACAAGCAATCAAGTGGTAACATTGGTATCAAATAGCGGAAGCATTGAGCTAGATGGTTTTATTAACGCAGGAAGCGGAACCGTAACATTAACAGCAACAGCAGCCGGGGAAAGTGTAACTCAGACGGGAATCATAACGGCAGACACGCTTGTTCTGAACGGAGCAGGTTCTTACACACTTACGCAGCCAAACGCTGTTGGTTCAATCAGTACCGGAACGAGGGCAGCCGGGAGCGGAGGAGCAATCAGTTTCACCAACAACAACGATTTCGCGGTAGGAACTGACGGCATTACAACAAACAGTCAAGTGGTAACATTGGTATCAAATACCGGAAGTATCACGTTGGATGGTTCTATCAACGCAGGAAGCGGAACCGTAACATTAACAGCATCAGCAGCCGGGGAAAGTGTAACTCAGACGGGAATCATAACGGCAGACACGCTTGTTCTGAATGGAGCGGGTTCCTACGTGTTAACGCAGACAAACGCGGTAGAAATCATTCACACTGGCGGAGAAAGCGTAATCGATTTTATCAACAGCACAGGATTTACCGTAGGTGATGGGACAAACGGAATAAAAACAAATAATGCCGCCCTTACGTTGAATATCGTTCCTAACAACACTATTACACTCAATAATGATATTACCACCAACGGCGGAGCGGTAATTTTTTCGGATAACGTCACATTAGGCGATAATGTTTCTATCAACAGCGGCGACGGAGACATAACCTTTTCCGGAACGGTGAACGGAAGTCAGAATCTTGCTATTGATCATGGTGATGGGACTGTTACTTTCACCGGAGCGGTCGGTTCTACAACAGAGATTGGAACAGGGACAGGACCTTCTCTTTCTATTTCTACTACCGGAATTGGATCAACAATCTTTGAAACAGCTTTAACTACCGCGAATGGCATTGATATAGATGGTCCGGTGATCTTTAAAAATAATGTTGTTGTAAACGGAACATCAGATACAACATTTGGAAATACGGTTAATTTTGATGCTTCGGGTGATATCTCGTTTACTTCCGCCGGAAAGATTACATTTAACGGCGATGTCAGCAGTAACCACAATCTTACTATTCAGGCAGCAGAAATTGATTTAACAGGAAAAGAAATTGCTGCCACTGGCGATAAGAATATTACACTCATCATTGACAGTCTTCTCAATGCCGGTTCTATCAATGCCGGCAATGGGACTTTTACCATGAGTCCTTCTACTTCAGCTTATACCATTGAATATGGTGATGCTAATACCAGTATTGTTACAGATGTCTATTATTCTTCCGCATGGGACAGCGTCACGGCCTTGTCGTTCACGGTAGGAGGACCTACTCAAAACGGCGACATTTATTTGTCCGGAGTATCAGACGCGCCGTTTGAACTTAGCGTACAAACTAACGGAGCGATTCATGTTGCGGGAGATTATACTTCTCAAAATCACAAAGTAAATTTGAGCGCAAGTGCTATTACTTTCCCCAACACTTTAGGAGCATCACGTACTATCAACTTAGGAACGGCTGCCTTCTCTGCCAATCATCCTGTTGCGTTGAATAATATTGAGGATGTGACCATAACAGCATCAGGCGGTATTTCCTTCTCCGATGTTATTTCTGCCTCAGGCATCGCGGCAAACAATCTTACACTTACCGCGGGAAGCGAAGATATTATCATTGAGGGAATGGTGGGAAGCGGAACAGCGGCAATAGGAAAGGTATTGATACCATCTTCATCAACAACACAGTTTGATAAAGATGTATATGCTCGTGAAATCGATATTACCGCAGATACACAAATCACGATCAATCCTCTCGGTAATTCCCAGTTAATTTTAAACAGCAGCAATCTGCCTCTGTTATTAAAGACTCCATTGATTAAATCTACGGGGATGGGCAAAGGTTTAGTGTTGAATTCCGGTACAAATAATATAACGGCTACGGAAATTGATGTAACAGGGACGCTTAGTATTACTTTAGGCAATGGCGGTTCATTCACATCTACCGGTACTATCACTGCAAACGGCGGCGTTTCTCAAACAGGAACCGGCGCAGAAAACTATCTTGCCAGAGATGTCGCTGCTAACAATGCAGACATCTCTTTCGCAAGTCCTATTATTATTACCGGTTCAGCCGATATCACTTTTAGTACCGGGACAACTGGAGCGGGAAACATTAGCCTCGCGAACGTAACAAGAGACGCGAATCAAAAAGCGATAAGCATAACCGCCGGAACCGGAACCGTCACGACAGCAGATATTGGCGCCGCAAGTTCCAACGGTTTTAATGATATAACTATTTCGGGAAACAGCATCAATCTTGATGGGAATATCTATTCCGAAAACGGGGTTATACTTACTGGTTCCGTGAATATAACTCAAACAGGAATCATAACCGCAGATACGCTTGTCATGAACGGAGCAGCTTCCTACGAGTTAACGCAGACAAATCTTGTTGGAACATTACACACGAATGGGGATGTTACAGGAACCATTGATTTCATCAACAACGCCTCTTTAATAATAGGAACGAATGGAATTAAAACGAGTAATGTTGATGTAAAATTAACAGCAAATGGATTTGAGTTTGACGGCGGTATCGATGCGGGAACTGCGGAGATTACACTTAACACGAATGACAATGACTTTAACTCCGGCACAGCGGCGGTAAACCTAACGGCATCGACGGTTACGATTGACGCCGGAGACGGAGCACTTACCGTTCCTAATACTTCTGTTTTCGATATAGCTGACACATTGGTACTTATAGGGAGTCCTGTAAGTGTTGGAAATACGCTGACTATGCCGAACTTGGCAATAAGCAGCGGCAGCGGAGATTTATCACTGACGCTTGGCGACGGTGATATTCGGATAGCGATTATATGTGCCGGAAATATTTCTGTTACAAAAGCAAATACCGGTAAACTGATAATCGCGGACCTTTGGGATATTGCCGGAATTATCGGGATCCAGGCGCCTTCGGGAAGAGCCGGAGTTGTAACGCTAACTGCCGCTCAAGTGATAGAGCAGGAAGCAGACGCATTGGTGAGTGCAAACACTCTTGTGTTGAAAGGAGCGGCTTCCCACACTCTCACTCAGTCAAATAATGTCGGCATATTACACACCGGCGGGGCAAGTACCGGCGTAATCGATTTTATCAACAGCACAGGATTTACCGTAGGTGATGGGACAAACGGAATAAAAACAAATAATGCCGCCCTTACGTTGAATA
>QMCD01001879.1_pt1 | contig 12253 bp, 17 predicted proteins | sample 1821841 | NCBI WGS metagenome assembly QMCD01 (sample SAMN01991225, study PRJNA193472) | Termite gut metagenome, whole genome shotgun sequencing project. | isolation source: worker | host: Macrotermes natalensis | reverse complement strand
TATCAGGAAAACAAGCAGGCCGAAACCCGAAGTGGTCAGAAAGACGAAGGCGAGTACGAACGGATCGAACAAAATCACCGGAAACCAACTCATTCCAGCCGCGTCCGTCGCTGAAAGTCCGTAACACAAAACAACGATGACCGCAAAAGCCAAACAATAGCTGCCGCCAAGACAAATCTGAAAAGCAACAAAAATTTTGGGACGAGTATCGTAAATCGTTACTATCCGATACTGTTTTGGAGCAAACATCCGAAGCCGATATTGCCAAGCACAGGGCGCAACTCGAAGGCAACCCTGAAGAATGGTGCAAGTTCTTTTTCCCAACTTATGCCAAAGCGGATTTCGCACCGTTTCACAAAAAATTTCTTAAGCGTGTGCTGTCCAATCCGGAATGGTACGAGGTGTTGAGTTGGTCGCGGGAACTTGCGAAATCCACCGTTGTGATGTTCGCCGTTTCCTACCTCGTTCTTACAGGTAAAAAGCGAAACGTTATCCTCACGTCAAACAGCTACGACAATGCGCAGCGCCTGCTTGAACCCTATCGGGCGCAATTAGACAGCAATCAACGAATCATGGCCTATTACGGTGAGCAAAAAGATTTCGGACACTGGGAAATGGGCGAATTTCAAACCAAGTCGGGAGCTGCCTTTCGTGCCTTGGGGGCAGGGCAAAGTCCGCGCGGAACACGCAACGAGGAAATACGCCCGGATATTATCTTGGTGGACGATTTCGACACGGACGAGGAATGTCGAAACCCCGACATTGTCAAAAACAAGTGGGATTGGTTCGAGCAATCGCTCTATCCTACACGCTCGGTATCCAATCCGCTGTTAGTTATTTTTTGCGGAAACATCATCGCCAAAGAATGCTGTATCACCAAAGCCGGAGCGGTGGCAGACCATTGGGACATTGTGAATATCCGCGACAAAGGCGGCAAAAGCACGTGGCTTGCCAAAAACTCGGAGGAGCAAATCGATCGTGTGCTTTCCAAAATCAGCCTGCGAAGTGCGCAACAGGAGTATTTTAACAACCCCATCGCCGAGGGCGACACGTTCAAAGAAATGGTTTGGAGCAAATGCCCGCCATTGAGTAAATTGGAATTTGCCGTGGTTTACGGCGACCCCGCAACAAGCAACAAAGACCGTCAAACCCGCAACCGAAACCGTTCCTACAAGGCTCTGTTTTTGATCGGACACTACCAAAGCAAGTTTTATGTCTACACCGGCTTTTTGGATCAAGTGAAAAACGCCGAGTTTGTGGAATGGTTCTACGCCTTAAAAAAGACCATCGGCGACAAAACAGAGGTGTATTATTATATTGAGAACAATTCCTTGCAAGATCCGTTCTACGAACAGGTGTTTAAGCCTCAATTCAACGCTCTTGGCGAGAAATTGGGATACATCGCCATTTCCGGTGATGATCGCGGCAAAGGCGACAAGTTCACTCGTATAGAGGGCAATTTGGAACCTCTGAACAGAGCAGGGCAATTGATTTTGAACGCAAGTGAAAAAGAAAATCCGCACATGAAACGTTTGGAGCAGCAATTTTTATTAGTCAATCCGCAAATGAACGCCCCTGCTGACGGCCCCGATTGCATCGAAGGCGGTATCTATATCATCAATCAAAAAATCGCCAACTTGGCTTTCGTGCCGGAGTTTGGCAAACACAAACACAAAAATCTATGGTAATGTTAACAAAATTCGTCAAAAAAATCCTTTTCATGCGCCGGTTGAAGCGCGCAATCGCACAAGCCGACAGATGGCACCGCATGGACAAAAAAGCCTACATCGTTGTTATGTGTAACGGGAAACCCGTTTGCATGAGTAAGCAAAAACTCAAACTAATGATTGCAACCCGAAAATTCCAAAAAGGTACAACGATTCAGGATATTGAAAAGAAAGCATTCTACAAAACCGTTTAAGCCATGTTTGTAACCGATGACGACTATAAGACTTTAGCTGGCGAAATAGCCCTAAAAACCATTTCGCAAATTGACGAAAGCAACCGCCGTAGAGCCGAGAAAATGGGCATTGAGGAAATAACCGGCTACTTGGCCGACCGCTACAACTGCGAAAAGATTTTTTCAGCAGAAGGCGATGAGCGAAATGCCGTTGTGCTGATGTATGTGATGGACTGTGCCCTGTATCACATGTGTACGTGGCTGCCTCAAAAAATGGGCTACGAAATCCGAAAGGAACGCTACGACAGAGCCGTCAAGTGGATGGAATCTGTAGCTAAAGGCATGCTCAACCCGACGCTTCCGCTCAAAGGCGAGGATGAGAACGGAAATACTGACGAATCCGCAAGTAGTCCGGTACAGTGGGGCAGTAATCAAAAAAACAATAATGAGTGGTAAAATTATGAGTACTAAAAAGAAATCTCCGATAAAAGCATCCGATTTGGCAGAAATGAACAACCTGCTAACTTTGGGAATGGGCAAAGATGACGAACAGGTTTTGCAAAAAGCCCGTTCGCTCATTGTTACCCTGCAACAAAATGCCCAAATGCTCACAAAAAAGGATATTTCGGCATGGAGAAGCGCCCATCAAATGGCACTCAATCCTGAAAATCCCAAACGTTTGGAATTATACAACATCTACGATTTCACAACCTCGCTTGATACCCACATTGAGGGCGTTTGGCTGCGGATCAAAAGCGAACTGAAGCAGAAAAAATTCGCCATGCGAAACACCGAAACCAAAAAGGAAAATGAGCCGATGACTGACCTCTTGGAATCCATTTGGTTCAAAGAGTTTTTGGAGCTTATCATAGAAACTAAGTTTTACGGATACTCATTGATCGAATTTGGGAATGTGATTAAAATCGGTGGAAAAATGGGGTTTGAAAAAATCGAACTTGTACCGCGCGGACACGTTTGTCCTGGGTATCATGTTTTACTCAAAGATCAAGGCGATGAGCCAAAGAAAGGTTTTGACTATACCAAAGGCTCGCTTGCCGACTGGTCGGTGGCCATTGGAAAACCCAAAGATTTTGGGGCCTTTCTGAAAGCATCGCCAAAAGCCATTTCCAAAAAACATGTTGAAATATTTTGGGATAACTTCGCCGAAAAGTTTGGCATCCCAATCCTCTACGCCAATACCGACAGCAAGAATGAGAACGATCGCAAAAAGGTTACAAACATGTTGCAAAACATGGGTAACAGTGCGTGGGGACTATTCCCTGGCGGAACGGAACTAAAAATGATTCAAACCAATCGTGGTGATGCCTACCAAGTGTTCGACCAAAGGCTTGAACGTTGTGACCAACAAATCAGCAAATGCCTCGCCGGACAAACAATGGTGTTCGATGATGGTTCCAGTCGCTCCCAAGGCGAAACCCACCTTAAAGGGTTTCAAAAAATCATGGATGCTTATGCCGATGATGCGCGAGATATTATCAACAACACCTTGCTTCCGTTTTTACTTAAGCACGGATTTCCGGTGGATGGCCATCGTTTTGATTGGGATGAATCCTATGACTTCTCGCCGGAAGAAATTAACGAAAAGGAAAATATCCTATTGCAACACTACGACATACCGGGAGAGTATTTTACCCAACGTTACAATATCCCGATTTTAGGTAAAAAACAGGTCGTTGTTTTCGATCCCGAAGATAAGGATCCCGAAAAAAAAAAGTCCGGTAGCAACGAAAATCTGAATTTTCCGACCTATGATGCTGATACCGATGAAACGCCACTTCTGAAACTCACTAAATCAAGTGCAGGGCAACAAATCGGTACTGGAACAAAACTTATCCGACAGGTTTGGGACGACAAAGAAACTTCCTTTTGCTGGGACTTGTTTCATAAAATATCCGAATTGCTTTTCGATAGTCTTTGTCGTGGCATACAAGGCAAAAAACGGCTTAAATTGAGCGATGGCAAGGAAGTCGTGTCTATCTACGACCACCGGAACCAAGCCGCCATCACAGCGATGGAAGCCAACATCTTTCACTTTTCGGCGGCAAAAACACAAGCCGAAGTCATCGAATTGAACCGCTTGGCAAGAGAGGCAAAAAATTTCAATGAATTTAACGCACAGGCGCAAAAACTATTGTCGGACTACAACGGACGATACCTCCAAACGGAATACTCCAACGCTTATCAGGTGGGAACGATGTCTGCTAAATACTGGGATATGAAAGCTGCCTCTCACATCTACCCAACGTGGATCTACACCACTATGGGCGATGGCAAGGTGCGTGAGGAACATTCTGTGTTGCACGGTATGCGACTGCCGTCGAACGACCCTGTATGGCAAACCATTTTCCCGCCCAACGGTTGGCGTTGTCGTTGCACGGTGGTTCCCGACAGCAACGACCCTCCGGAAGATGCCTCCGGCGAACAAGCACTTGAGAAACTCGCACAGGTGCAAGTCAGCAAAACCGACAGCGCACTGGATCGTATGAGAAAACAGGGATTTGCCGTGAACTGCGCCGAAACCGAAGTGGCGTTTACTGAAAGTCAAATGTATATCAAACAGTTCAAATTTGGCAACTTCTCTGTTCGTGAGATGTATGGAACAAAAGATATGAATTGGACGAAAATAGACAAGGAGAGCCTGCCGGAACGCAGGGTTACAATTGACAGTAAGGAAAAGGCTTTGCTTTGGTTTGAACAGCAAAAAAACGCTGAAAATAGAGTTGTTTTCAAGGATTATGCGGGCAGAAATTTACGGCTGAATACGGAAAGCTTCACCAATCACTTGGACGAGAGTATTGAGAAGTACAAGAATCGCCATACACTTGTGAATTACATACCGGAAATACTGAACAATCCCGATGAAGTTTGGTTTGACAGGGACGAAAAACTGTTTATGTACAAATACTTAAAAATGTTCAAACATGAAATGGTAATGGTAGTTACAAACCCCAAAAACGGAAAAATTTTGTCGTGGTATGACGTTCAGAACGACAGCAATCGAAAAGGAATCTTGATAAAAAGAATGAAGTAAGATATGTTGTTTGGTACTGTCGCCTTCTCTGCCATCTCCCAAACCCGCACCATACGGCAAACGTTTTACATGTCTTACTTCATCCTTATGCTACAAAGTTACGCATAATTTCTGAAATAAGCAAATTTAATTAAAGAAATGCCACCAAAAAACTTTCAAAAGATAAAACTCGACATCAAAAAATACGGTGACTTATTCAATGATTTCAGCCTTATCGCCGGAGAAGAAGCCGTAAAGTTGTTTCAAGAGAACTTTACCAAACAAGGTTGGCAGGGCGAAACCTTTCAGCCATGGCAACGAAAAAAAGTTGATAACGATTGGGGGATTCTTCTTTCGGATAATCAGAATAGCCTGCAAAAAAGTATCCATATTGCCTCAAAAACTGATCGACAGGTTATAATCGCAACCGCCGACAACAAACCCTATGCACGCATCCATAATGAGGGTGGTATGATCTATGTTCGACCGCACAAACGAACCAGCAAGAATGGCAAACGCCATAACGTAAAAGGCCATGCCTACAAAATGCCTAAACGCCAATTCATGGGCAACACCCCCGAACTGCAAAAACGCATTGAAACCACATTTAATAATTACTTAAAAAGACATTCAAAATCATGAGAACAAACCTTTACGCCGGCATCGCCGAAAAACTCCAAAGTGTTGAAAACGCCAACGGCGAAACTGTTTTCCGCCACATCGACCTGTGGAACCAAAATGTTGAATTCATCGAACAGGAAACGTTCGACTTTCCTGCCGTGTTCATTGAGTTTATGCCCATCCAATGGAAAACGCTTGGGCAGGGCGTTCAACAGGCGGAACTGACCGTTCGCCTGCACATTGTTACCCGGTGGGTGGCTCCAACCGACATGAGATCTATTGCGTTTAACGATGCAGTCGCCTATTTGGATATTCCCAATTTCGTATTCAAACAAATGCAAAACGCCGTGATACTGGATTGCAACGGATTTGTGCGCAAAAGTTCCACAATCAACCACAATCACAGCGAAATCATCGACAGCATGGAAGACTACGTTACACTGATCACCGACTATTCCGCCGTGCAGGAACTCACTCCCATCTCTGCAAACCCTGTGCTGAAAACATAAAAAAAAGGATAGCACCAAGTGCTATCCTTTTTCGTAATTACCAAATTTTTCTAAAATAAACTCATCAAACTAAAATGCAAACTTCATCTGCGGACTGGCTTTTTGGCGTTCCACGTTGAGTTGTTGCTCAAGGTTTGGCTTGTCCAATATCTTCAAAAAAGTCTTATACGACATCGGATAGATGGGATACACTTTCGTGCGCCAAATCCATTTGTATGGAGTAACCTCTGGGACGTAGTTTTTCTCCACGATTTCAATCACTTTTTTTGCCAACATCAATTTGTTGAAAGAATTGTATGCCATATTCCGATTTTTTTTGTAACTTTGCAGTGGTCAAAGGGAGCATTGTTACGTTCAAGTCGGGCAAGGCTCTTTTTTTTATTTGTTGAGTTGTTTATTTGCGGGGTTGTTGGCGTAAAAGTCCTGCGTTTCCTGCAATATCGCTTCTATTTGGGTTTGCCTGTAATGGCTTTCCGACACGTATTGCTCATCAATGCACGAACGAATATCTTGCAAAACAACCCTTTCAAACTCGCCAAGTTGAACCAAAATGCCACGATAGAACAGTGTGAACACCTGCATCGAATTAAGGTTGACAACATAGTGTTTTTGCGGGCGTTCCTGCAATTTCAGGTTTAACTTCCGGCATAAATTCTCCGCTTCAACGGCTTGAATATATACCGACATCTCACGAGATTCCATAAAAGCAATCTTCATCAAAATGAAGATGAGTGCCTTGTATTCGTTGTAGTTCAGTTTCAATCGGACTTTCATACGTAAATAATTTTTATTAAAGAGGTCGTATGGAGCCCGCAAATCCATACTTGTCTCTTTGAATGATTTTTTATTCGTGCGGGGTTCATTGTTCTAATTTTTTGAAATGTAAAAACACTTCGGTTTTGGGTTGTTTGATTTTGGCTTTTATCAGTTGTTTCAGCCGTTCGGTGCGACTTTGCTCTATGTTTATATCGCACTCTTTTTTAATTTTCGTGCCACAGTCCGGAATCCACAGGTCTATGGCAAAGATGTTGATCAGTTGCTCCATTGTTCAGCGTTTAGATAGGTTTCTGCCATTTTTTTGCGAACTCCATTCGGGAGAGCCGCAAAATACTTCGGGATGTGGTTGTAGGCGCATTTTTGTTGATACGGTGTCATGCGGTTCCATTTGTGTTCCGAGCGTTTTCGGGACGACAGCAATTTATCATCGTACCGATTCCAAAACATGTCGAAAGTTACATCCATTTCTACAAGTTTTGAGCCTTTTGTAATGCGCCTTATCGCTTCCATTCCAAGTTCTGCATGTTGCAACAGAAACGATTGTTGCGCAGCTGTGGCATCACTCTTTGTAAAGTCGCAACGCACTTTTTTGTCGTCGTCCACGTGCAAATGAATTTCGCCCGGGATCTGGTCGTTTGTTAAAATGTAGATAGTCATAATTCAAGTTCTTTAATGTTAAATAATCGGGCAAATTTGCGTTCTATGCGTGCGCCTTTGCTGCCCGTCCAGTCCGGGAGCAGGAAAATGTGGTCGCACTGTGCGAGGTTCCACAGGCAAACCGCCATACACCGCCACCAATTCCAGTGTGCTTTGCAAAGAAATATCGGGGTTACCGGTGCGTAACCCAAAAACAACAACAAAGTGTGTGCGTCGGTAAATTTTGCCTTGACCAGCTCATAGTCAAGCCCCGATATTTTCCCTGCGATATAGACTTTTTCTTTCATTTTTTTTGGTTGGGTTTTGGCTGGGCGAGGCACGCCTCGCCCCTACAGTGTTAGATGGCAGACATGGATAAAGGAACACTGACTTCTTCGCCATTTTCATCTTTGTAGGATGCCGACACGAAATTAACGGTGCGTTTGGGGCAATAGGCATCTTTGATAATTTGAATGCCATCGTTCAGTTCATCGCTGTCGAATTTTCTCGCCATCTTTTCAAGTTCCAAAATCCGTGATGGTTTGGGATTGCCTTTTTCATCACAGCGCAACAGGTCGAGGATTGTTGAAACCAAAGCCGATGTTTGTGCGTCTTTTGCAAGTGAGGCAACGTATTGTTTAACCTTTTCGATCCCCATTTTAGCCGTGTCATCGTAGTGGTCAACGGTTCGGTGTCCGATAGTGATTGTGCGACCTTTGCTGTCGGTGAACGAGTGGCTTTTTTGGTTTGTTTTAATGCCGTAGATGCTTTCTTTCAGAGCCACGGCATCTTTGAAGTTCGCAAACACGTTGTCTTTCGCCTTGCGCATGGTTTCCGAAAGTTCAAACAGTGGATCCCAAAGTTTGGCAACGGTTTCTTCAAGCATGGTTTTGTAGGTGTCTCTGTCCTGCTGTTTTTTAACAGCCTCGTTCTTTTTAGCCTCTTGGGCTTGAAATTTCTTGTACGATTCCAACTCCTCGGCTGTCATTTGTACGGTGTTGATTTGTTTGCTCATTGTTTTATCTGTTTAATTGTTTAATCGTTGAGTTGCTTGTTTTTGTCAATAAAATCCGCACAAGCCTTGTCCGTTACCTTTATGGTTTTATACCCTGCATTATTTTTGCCGGGTTTAAGTTCGCAACATTGCAACACTTGTTTTGACCATTGATTTAATGGAACAGAGAATCTGTGTTTACATTCTCGGCAAGTGCTTTTTGGATGTTGAATTTGCCCAACGACTCGTTCGGTAGGGCTCACTGCAAATAATTTCTGTGTTCTCATTGTTCTAATCTTTTTGTATTTGAAATAGTAATAATAAATATCCGTTCCCTTATAGAGCCATGTGTGATTTCCACCATCGCACTTGTCTTTATGCACTTGACGTAAATCGCCGTTAACCACAGCCATTTCAAATTCATAGTCTGTTATGCCCAAAATCCGTTGAACGAACGCCTGCGGGTACAAGTCTGTGGGGTCTATTTGTGGAGGAGTGGTAATCATTTTATTCGTTTTTTATAATGCGTTTACATATTCCCGTAGCTCATCAATATAGGTTTCACGTTCAGTTTCTTCCCGCTGTTCCAGCAGGTCAAACAACTCCCTGTCAAAAACGGAATCAATAGCCTCCTGACAAAGTTTTTGCAACTTTTCCGGTCGCACAGCATCAAGTTCCACCTGTCCCAAACCATCCCATTTGGCGGTTCGGCTGTCGCCCTCTTTTGCCGGAGCGTGTGGGAGGTTCCACGCAACAACTTGTTCGTGAAGCAATGCAAATCGACGAACCTCAATGCTTTCACAGCCCAATTTGGCGATATTCTCTTGAATCGCACGTGGAATGTCCTCGCCACTTGGATCGTAGTCGCCGAAGTAAAGGATCACCGGAATTTTACCGTTCCGTTCAGTTTTCGCAAACCGTTGTGTAGCCTCATTTAGAAACGTCAACGACGGATAACCTTTGCACGCACCCAAAGCAACATCGTTTCTTATGCAAACCGACTGAAACACCCCTTGCAAAGCCTTTTTTTCGATAAACACTTCGGGGTAATACGGTTGGTTTTCCCAACGATTCTTTGAGTAGTTCCGCATCCAAAGCCCGATTTGCTCCTTGCCTTTCGCTATTTCGTCGTCCAAGATGGTTTCTTTGAAGTTGGTACTTCCGATCATTTCACGCTCATGGTCGCTGAACGTGTCAAAGTCAACCAAACCTTCCCAACGAGCCCAAATCATCGCCGAAACCACGCGTTTGTAGTGCAGAGTTGTGTTGGTCATTCCCGCACCCACAAGTTGATAATGCAAAGCACGCAACGTCAACATACCCTTATCGTATTGAGCAACCACTTCAAGCGATTTCTCAACGATCCATTTTTTTGTAAAGATGTCTTTTGCCATTGTTATATTTTTTTGTAGTTTTCTTTCCCAATTATCGCCCGCAGCCGAAGCGAGCAAGCCCGCAGTTCCGTAGCATCCATGTGATACAAAATTTTCCCTGCGATGCGAGGTTGCAGCAGGTACGAATTAACCCTGTCCCAGCCGATTTCGCTGTTACCCTTGATGCCGAGTTTGTCCAAGAGTGAAAGCACTGCGCTGCGCTCCTTGCGCATCACTTCCGGAGTGGCTGCACCGCCAAGCTGATGAACGACCTGTTCCAACTGTTCGAGGGTTAGTTCCTTGCTTGAAGCAACGTTGTAGGATGCCAAAATATCCTCCTTGATGTTCAACATCCCTTTCTTCGCCAAGATGGCGTGAAACTGTTTGATAAGCCTTGTTTTTTCCATGTTTTCATTGGTTACGTGAATAGATACCGGAATACCCGCAGCGCAGGCTTCCAAAAACTTTTTGCTCGCCATTTCCCCCACAAAGCCATGCGAGGGTTTGCCGTTTTGGGCAAACATGATCCGCCCGCGGTCAGGCTCATAAATAGCGGTGGTTGCTGTGATTTGAGTTGTTTTCATATCTCTTAATTGTTAATTCTTAATTGTTTGTTCCCCATGATAAAGCCTCGCCTTGTTGTCATCAATGTTTACCACTCCGCCCGGAACACGCCCGCTCACAAGGCATTGCAAACCTTCGGTGTAAAATATCACTTTCGCCAGCTTGCGAACGAGTTTCGCCGTTGACGTGTATGGCTCGTTTCTATCCTCGTGAGCAAGGAAGATAAACAGTTTCTTTTTGCCGTGCAGGTTCAGTAGTTGGCGCAGCACGCCGTTCTTCAATTCATCATTATAAATCGTTAAATTATCAACCACCACAATGTCCTCCGAACGGCGTGTGCCCAGTCGTGTGTTCAGTTCATCCACAGGTGTGTATTCCAAAAAGCGCAACCGTTTGTTTTTGGTCGAAATCCCCGCACGTTGGCAGTTTTCCACAAAAGCCTTTCCCGTGCCTTCTTCCGCCGAAACATACAACACGCTACGACTTTCCGAAAGCATATCGGTCAGTTGCAAGGCTGTTTGGGTTTTTCCGTTCTTATCTTTGCCCCAAATCAGCCAACAGCCGTGAGATTCCGGCTCGCCGAGTGCATCTGCCCACTTCCCGCCAATCGGCAGCGTGGAGAACTTCTTTTCGTACAAATTCTTTATCGTTAACACTTGTGCCATCTTACTAACAATTTTCTGAATGAGCAATGAGTAATGACTCTGCCCGACGAAGTCCGCCAATGTTGCCGTCCTTTTGGATTAAACACTTCTTTACAATCATTGGAACAGTCGTTTTGTCGGGAGTGTTTGCCGTGAGAACGTCAGTGATCAGCTTCTTGTAGAACGCCACCCGCTCCTCTTTTCCAACCGGAACCGCAGAGGCGTATTTTTCCGAAAACCTCGAAAAAATCTCACGAAAGCCAACCCTGCGACTATGGATGCCACTTTCTATCTTGGTACGCAATCCATCCGCACCAATCATAAACCATCCACAAGATCCTTCGGTGGCATTCCAAAACGCTTTGAGTTCCAAAAACGCCGGATAATCCAAATCGCCTGCCTCGTCAATGATGATGATCGGGTTAGGCAGCGCCGATAAGCAATACAGCACACTGTCGCGAACATCAAAACACCTGCCCTTATGGTCAACGCCAAGGGTTCGGGCGAGAAGACGAATAAATTGCTGTTTGGATTTGGCTTGGCTCGCATCCACGTAAAAGCAGTTTTTGAGGGTTCGGCTCAACTGCTTTGCGGTAAAGGTTTTTCCAATACCGCAATCGTCCACGAAAACCCTCGCTTTGGCGTGTTTTTGGCAAAACTTTACTTCACGTTCGATGTTGCAAAACACATCTGTTCGGGCAACGTTCCACTTCCGCTCGTCGGTTGCTACGCCTAGTCGCCGACCGATCATAATCCACTTCACATTATCCAAAACACCTTCTGTTTCGCCGTTTTTCATGCGTGAAAAAATAGAGGCATGGATACGATACTGATTAGCGAAAAGTCCGTCGCTGGCATCAGAGTTTTGGCGAGCTTCGAGCAGTGCTGCCAAGACCTTTTGTCTGAATTCTTGTGTGATTTCCATTGTATTGTTGTTTTTGGGTTAATATATATCAAAGTATGATTTTTTAGCCGTTTCAGGTTCAAGGAATGCGTATTCAGGTTCGGTTTCATCACTTGGCGGGTTTGGTAGCACTTCCACATCCTGCACGTCATCCGGTAGGGCAGGCGTGCAGGTGCGGGCAACCGGTACAAGGCTATTGATGTCGAACTCCGTGTGAACCACAGGTGCGGTGTCTATCAAGGTAATGCGCTGTATAGCCTTGCGACGGCGTTTGCCAAAGGCATCCACAGTAGTCTTGTA
>QMCD01005205.1_pt1 | contig 12262 bp, 11 predicted proteins | sample 1821841 | NCBI WGS metagenome assembly QMCD01 (sample SAMN01991225, study PRJNA193472) | Termite gut metagenome, whole genome shotgun sequencing project. | isolation source: worker | host: Macrotermes natalensis | reverse complement strand
CCGTTAAACTTGTTAAAACGGATAAAGTAAAATATAAATACAAGCCACAATAATTTACGCGTTCTACTCTATTTTTTTTCAATTTATCATATAAGAAGGCAAAAATAAAAGGGGCTAGGAAGAACTCACCTATTGATATTAGAGGTATTGGGCTGGCGTACTGCAGCGTAAAAGGAAGGGATACTACAGCTATGGCAAAAAGCTTATCAGTAATAGATAGCTCCTCTTTACCAAAATGATAACGTATGCGAGCCACACCATTGTTCAAACTGCTTGTAGTATATCTTGCTGAATCAGCTCTGTAGTTCAATGTGTCATACTTCACAATAGTATGTGTCCGGATTATTTGGGTTGAAACTTTCGTTGCACCACATGACGGTTATCAGGTCTTTGCTGTCAGATAAATTAATAATATTGTGAGTATAACCGGGAATCATTTCCACAATGGAAGCATCATTGCCGCTGACATAGTATTCGTACACCGGATAATCTTCACCATCTTGTGTTTTTCCAACACGCCTGAGTTGGATCAAACCTTCTCCGCTGACTACGCAGAACTTCTCCCATTTACTGTTATGCCAGTGTTGTCCCTTTATTACTCCCGGTCTACTCACATTCACGGACACCTGCCCACGATCAATAGTGTGTAGAATTTCTGTAAAGCTGCCACGCTCATCAACATTCATTTTTAGTTTATAGATATTATCGTCTGGGTTAAGATAACTCAAATATGTGCTATATAGCTTTTTCGAAAAGCTACCATCGGTTACATCGGGAACTGAATGATCGTGACGAGCTGACTTGAAGCCCAGTAAAAAGCTTTCAATTACACCAAGAGTAACTCTGTAGGCACCGGGCACAAAACAATACTTACCACTTTCAGAGGGCAAACATTCTGCATCAGTAAAACAACATCTATCAATGTTGCCGATGAGTGCTTCTAGCATACCAGTTACGAGATCATCAATGTAGAGCAACTCCAATTCTACGCCTGGGTCATTAATAGTGTAGTCATGTTCGTTTGCGATTGCATCACAAAACGTGGCGACAGCTGAATTATATCCGGGTCGACACCACTTGCCAAACAGATTTGGAAAGCGATATACGAGCACCGTGGCACCGGTGTCCTCTGAATAATTAAACAGAAGCTCCTCGCCTGCCAGCTTGCTTTCACCATATGCAGAGTTTTCGTGCCGCCCTTTCAAAGATGCTTGAATCGAACTCGATAGCATCACAGTGCATTTATTGTTATGATGTTTTAGCAAATCAAGAAGACCATCCAAGAAATCATAGTTACCTTTTTGGAATTCAGCTGGATCTTCAGGTCTGTTGATTCCTGCAAAATTGAACACGAAATCTGTGTTAGCACAGTAAGCTGATAGTTCTTCTTGCGTGCTATTGATGTCGAACTCATAAACAGTTAAAGGAAGCAGAGGTTGATACCGCTCACGACAATCTTTACCTTCGGCAATGTTTTTTAGAGCCATGCAAAGATTTGTTCCCACGAACCCCTTTGCCCCAGTAACAAGTATATTCATTATTGAGCAACCTCGCTTTCACGACCTTCAAGTGCAAGTTGCACATACTCTGCGGTCTTGATCTTCTCGATCGTCTCTTCCACACTTAGTCTTTTTGTGTTATTGGACGTGTAGGCTTCATCTGCCATTGTCTGAACTTCACCTTCGACAACAAATCTGTCGTAGTTCAAATCGCGCATATCGGCATGAATCCGAAAATAATCACCCATATCCTCCGCGCGCAAACACTCTTCACGCATCATAAGTGTTTCGTAAAGCTTTTCACCATGTCGCGTGCCGATCACCTGCGTACCAGTGTACCCAAAAACCTTTTGAACCGCCTCAGCCAAATCGGCAATCGTAGACGCTGGTGCCTTTTGGATAAACAAATCGCCCGGCTCGCCATGCTCGAATGCAAAGCAAACAAGATCAACTGCTTCATCAAGATTCATGAGAAAACGTGTCATTGCTGGATCGGTTATATTGACCGGTTGACCTTTGCGAATTCTATCAATAAAGAGGGGGATTACACTCCCTCGACTGCACATCACATTTCCATAGCGTGTACAACAAATAGTAGTTTCACCAGCTGCTATTTGTGCATTTGCATAAATAACCGATTCCATCATTGCCTTGGATTTGCCCATAGCGTTTATGGGGTATGCTGCTTTATCAGTTGATAAGCACACTACACGTTTCACAGCCGCTTCGATAGCAGCGTGCAAGACATTATCGGTACCAATAACATTGGTCCGAACCGCTTCCATTGGGAAAAACTCACAAGATGGCACTTGTTTGAGTGCAGCAGCATGAAAAACATAGTCAACCCCACCAATTGCGTCACGCACCGATCGTTTGTCACGCACATCTCCAATATAAAAGCGCACTTTGTTTGAGTATTCGGGCATACTAGCCTGAATACGATCCCGCATATCGCTTTGCTTCTTCTCATCACGGCTGAATATACGTATTTCACCAATTCCAGTTTCAAGAAAGTGCTTTAGGATAGTTGAGCCAAACGATCCAGTTCCTCCCGTAATCATCAAAGTCTTATCATTGAATTCATTGTTATATATCATTTCATTATTCCTCTCGTAGAATACTATATGACTATTTAATACCTTGAAAAAACCGGGCTATTGCTTTATTAGCAATTGCATTGTCACTTTGGATGTATTCAAGCTCCTTTTTGCAGGAAATATCGAATCCAGCGTAGTTGATGTTCGCCATATAGTTTGCAATCTGCTCCTTAAAACCTGATTTGGTGTAGTCGATAGCAATTCCGAGTCCCTTAGACACAGTTTTGTTACCCATAATCGACTCGGCTGTACACATTTGTGGTATATGAAACTGAATACCGTCGTAATACTTATTCCCCATAGCACCTTTTGTAATAAAGTCATTCTTGTAAATGTTGTGGATAATATTGGTGTTTGCTGCGAACTCTAATCTCTCTGCAGGTTGATAAGCACCATGAAAAAATACGTTGCCATAACGCTTTTTCGAAACATGCACCTTTAAGTTTTCCGCAACTCTCTCTTCGCGTCCATTGTAGTGAAGCTCGAAACGTTTATCGCCCCCCAATTCATCTATTAAAGCAATGTTAGCTTGCTCATGACGTATCATTCCCCAATAACGAACAAGTATTGGGTTTTCGCAACGACGAGGTATTGTCTTGGATGTCTCTAAAAGCAAGTTGTGTTTTAGCAATACTTTATTTGGATTATCTAGGTACTTAAAAAAATCAGATGAACTTGCCACGACTATACCTGCCCCCAATGACAACTTTCTGATTAGTTCTCGATAGAAAACATGATTCTCGTGACTTACATCGCGATAATCGAGTAGGTAGTTACCTTTATAGTGCTTTTGGAGAAAATTAAAAATTGCAATACCCGGTGTTGAGTGCAGTACGACAATCTTATCGTATCTTTCGCGCTTAGTGAGTTCGATTACGAACCTGCGATACCGATAGATGTGTGGCAACTTAGAATAGAGCGGGTTTTCATCTTCAATAAGTTCTCTGAATATGAAACTTTTAGCTACACCATCAGGAGGAGGTATATCCACTTTACCGTTCCTGTTCCAGCTGACAAGATGCAATTCATGATCATGCTTGAGCATGGAACTGTAGTCGTGCATGTACGGCATATGTGCGATGCGCACAAATCCTAAAAGTAGTATTTTCATCGTTTATCACCACGCTTGACGATACCGATGAGAATTTGTTCCATCTTCTTCACACAAACGGTTCGGGAAAGGTTTTTCTGCGCGTACTTTCGCCCGCGCTCACTTAGTTGTTGTAGTCGCTCAGCATCCTTATAGAGCAACTTGACTGCAGCGGCTAGCTCTCCGGCATTATCGATATCGACGCAAACACCTAAATCTTCACGCTCGACCATCACTGCATATAGCGAGTTCCTCTCAACTGAACTCACGATGGCCTTACCGCATGCTAGGAGAATGGGCATCTTGGATGGCGTGCCAGTATATATCACCTCTCGTCGAAGCGGAATGAGACATACATTGCCAGTGGAATAGACATCGGGCACTAAGTCGACTGGTTGAAGGGGAAGAAATACAACATTTTCAAGACTTGCAGCCTCAACTGCGTCAACAAAGTTCTGCTTAGCTATGCCATCACCCACAACTTGGATAATAATGCCGCTTTCGTCTTTTAGGAGTTTTGCGACCTCAAGCATAGTCTTCCAATTAAACTGTAAACCAATGCTACCAGCAAACTGGACATAAAACTTATCGTGTTGTATGGAATACTTTTCCATAAAGCGATTATACTTCCACGGTATGTCATAGCTACGCCGATCATCATACCAAGGTGGAACTATATGCAGTTTACAACGCGGACACCCAGCCTTACAGCAAGCCTCAAACATATCCTCAGAAAGCACAGCCACTGCTGAGGACATGCGATAAGCAGCACGCGAGAGCAAATCCATCCCATAATACAGCATTTTTGGAATGTTTAGACTCTTAGCTTGACCTGGCCAAACATCGTATATATTCATAAGTATGGGCTTGCGAACGAAAAGCTTCAATAATAATTCTTGAAAAAAAACTGTTGGGCATGATTGAAGAAATACAACTTCACAATCTCTTTGCACCTTTGCCGCCGGTAACATCTGAAGCGCATACTTGACCTCATCGAGATATCGTTTCACAAAATTACTTTTGTCAATAACCTTACGCGGTATCGTACTTACAGAAAAGCCATCGCGTCCAACTAACGAAACAGGCAAAATATCGTAATCGTGCTTTCGTTCGCTTTGAATAAGATGAACGCTATGACCAAGCTTAATCAGACCGTCGATGATTTGTTCTGCCATCTGATTATTTGGACTCGGAGTATCGAATCCGTCCATTGTGATATAGAGAATCTTCATCTCCCCTTGCCACCGAATATTGAACCGAAGGTACGACCGAATACTTCAAAATCAATAGAGATACTTGCATTTCTAGAATAGAAAAGCTCCAACTTTTGACGCTCACCGCTTTCAAAAGTTGCGGCGTTACGTGCATTTACTTGCCACCATCCTGTGATTCCAGGCTTAACTGCGAGTAGTATTTGTTGTTCATCGTAGGTAAACCAATTTAATTCGTCGTTGGTAATCGGCCGTGGCCCAATTATGCTGAGATGGCCTAAAAAAACATCGATAAAGTTTGCAAACTCATCCATGCTCGTACGTCGTAGAATTTTTCCTAGTTTTGTGATTCTAGGATCGTTTTCCACCTTTCTTTCTTTTTGCCACTGATCGAGTTGTTCTAAGTTTAGATGTTTTACGACATTATCTGAGTCAGCTACCATAGTACGAAACTTATGAATCTTAAAAACCCTTCCGTTAGCACCAACTCTAGTCTGTGTGTATATTGGAGATCCTTTTGTATCTATTGTGATTAAAATTGATAATAAAAGTCCTGGTATTAATCCAAGTATTAGCATAATTGTGGAAACTATAATGTCCAATGAGCGCTTGACAACTCGATATAAAAATGAGTTTGGTATTGATTTACTTGAAAATATTGTTTCAAATACTTGTTCAACATTACTAGTCGACTGGTCATATGTATTTGATGAATCTGCCATCTTTGCACTTCCGCCATTAATAGCAGATGTACTATCACTTATTGCATGTCTTTCTAGGTCAAAGAATTTGACTTCCTTTTTCTGTTTTCTTCTTCTTGCATTTTGGGGTATCTCTTGCTCAACATCTAAAACTGCGCCCCCCTTTATATTTGCCATAATCTGGCTCTCCTTTAACTCCCCACTCCTACGCTGTAACGCTTTTTCTTATAATCTCTAGTCCTACTTTTAGCTTGACTATTTGTCCGAACATTTCTGCTTGTAGATATGCCAGTCTTTTGTGGCGGTCTACTTTTTTTATGATCGCTGTGTGGTTCATCAGCGGTCCTCTGGTGATTATTACTTTGTCGTTTTCGATGATTCCTTCTGACATTTGGACTATCCGCTCGCCACTTCCCATGAATGATTCTATTAAGGCTATTTCGTATGTGCTCAGTGGTATAAACTGACTCTCATTACCCAGCAGTCTTGTGAACGTTGGGATTTGGGCTATTGCGTGTGCCAGTCTTTCTGCGTCTTCTGTAAATACGAATAAGTAGCCCGGGAAGAATATCTCGGTGCGTAGCTTCCATACGCCTTGATACTTTTTCTTAACCTCGTATTGGGCTATGAAACACTCTTTTATTAGCGCTTCATCTACTAGCCTGCCTATGAGGTTGAGAGTGCGTTTTTCTTCACCCGCTTTTACTTGGATTACGTACCACATTGGCTTGTTTGTGCTTACGGTATTCACCTCCCTTTGGTACCTTGCTTGTTGTTCTTGCCTGCGTCTTTGTTGGAGGGATCAGCTTTGGCTGTGATCGCTACGAGCATGCAACTTGTGGCTATTTGTCACTGTGGGGTTTTTGCGACATTCGTTTCTTCTGTTGGCACTTAATATGGATTCCCGCCTTCGCGGGAATGACAGGTTGATGTGAGTAGTGCCTAATACAACGTCTTGCATATGGATTACCGCTTTCGTAAGGATGGCAGTGGTGCGAGTAGTGCCTAATACAACGTCTTGCATGTGGTTTTTTGCTTTCGCGGTAGTAACAAGTGGCGGTGTAATGACAGAATGCTTCGCTCACGATGACACTATCGGAGGATGAGTTCCTGCGTCATTAATTGTGGGATTTTGGTTGTGCTTTGCTATTTTGAAGTATAGCCATGCTAGCGCTGCACTTGACAGCTTTTGCCTTGTTAGCCCCCTGACGACTCCCCTATTCGTTCTCTTGTCTGCCTCGAAACACGCTCCCAGCGATGTTTTCGTGTCGTGCAAGATATATACCTCTTGCAGTTGCCTGCTTGCAGCGGTTACTCTACTCCATAATCGCTGTAAGCAAATAACTCCTCTGGGCTCGTCAACAGGAGAATACAAAATCTCTTAGTTGAGCGTGTCTGCCTCTGGTGTTGTATTTTTCTCTGGCTTTTGACAGATATTTATAGTGTTTTGGATTGTGTGCATCACTGCTTAGGTGACTGACCAAACCTTCTTTGAATAGACGTCTTGCCGGTTCTTTGCTTGAACCCATGCGGCCGCCGGAGATAAAATCAGCTGATACCTGTAGCTTGCATCCCATTCGTACAAGTTTACTTGCAACTTTGATGTCTTCTTGTACTGCACGGTATCTCTCTGGATGCGCGATTATAACCTTTAGCCCCTTGTTTTGAAGTTTGTAGATGGTCTTTTCATACTCGTGATAATCGTGTCTGTCAGCATTGCTTGAAAACTCCAGTAAAAACTCTTCACTGCCGGAGAACTTAAGCTTTTCTGCCCATTCATTAATACCTAACTCCATAAGTTTGCGGTGATTTACCTCAAAGCCCATTTGCAGAGGAAATCCGTTGACGTTGGCACTAAGTAAATCAAATGCTTTCCACGCCGCTTTGTAGTCAAAGAACATGTCGCGAACGTGAGGAGTGCACACAATTGAGGTTACACCGCTTTCTCGTGCCGCTCTTAGCATCTCTAGCGACATAACCAGATCGCGCGCTCCGTCATCAATTCCGGGTAATATGTGACAGTGAATATCTCGCACTAACCCTCCCTCGCTGCTTTTTGCTTGGATGCAAAACGAGTTCCAATATTATCCAAAGGTATAAGTCCGCCTGATTCTCCTTTTGTGTCTTCATCTGAATCTTTCGACGGAGAAAACACTTCATCTAACGCCTTTCTATCCTTTACCCGTTTGCCCTCGGTCGTATAGTAAGCGTAATAAGACTCTGAACCAATTGGCTCGCGGTAGTTTGCACAGGCACCTAAAACATGCACGTCAGCTTTCTTTAGCTGGTCATAAGCAAACGCAAGTTCTTTTCGTCTGGTGTGTTTTGGTCTGACTACAAACAAGACGCCGTCTACATGAGTACCTAAAATTGCAGCATCAACAAAAGTGCCTATTGGAGGCGTGTCAAATATCACGTATGAAAAGTTCTTTTCAAGCACTGTCACTAGTTTTTCAAAGCGTTTGGACGACAAGATATCTGCGGGATTTGGAATATTTGGCTCCACATCTAAGAAAAACAAATTTGGTATTGGATTAGCCACTACAGCATCGCTTAGTTTTGTTTGCCCTGTTAACACTGAATACAATCCGGCCTCTGGGCGCAGGTTCATATAGTTGGCCAGGCTGCGGCGACGCATGTCTGCATCAACTATTAGAACCAATTGCCCGGAGGTCGCAATTGCTTGCGCCAGATTTAAATTGATTTGCCTTCGTTTGCAATAGAACTTGTAACGGCGATAGACTTTATCGGATCATCGGGCGACAGAAAGCGGATGTTGGCAAAAAGCGTTTTTGAGGCATTTTGCACTTCTGATTGAGCCGAAAATTCCGGTTTTGTTTTTCGAGGTCTTTTAAGTTGCGGCATTTGCACTCACTTTACCCTTACTACTTATTCTCAACAGGAATTCGACCTAAAACCGGAATGCTTATCAGTTCTTCGATCTCTTCCGGATTGCGAACTCGTGTATCTAAAATGTCTAGCAAAACAATGATTGCTATGGCTAAAAACAAACCGGCGAGCAACGCTACACCTGTATACATTACACGTGGAGGACCGGAAGGTGACAGCGGCTCGCTTGCCATATCAACCACGTTTACGCTGCGCAGATCCATGACCTCTTGAGCTACCTCATCGGTCGCTTTGGCAATGGCATTGGCAATTACCGCAACCGCATTGGCTGACTGACCTTCAACCTCTAAAGTGATAACGCGTGTTGTGGTCTCACTGCCAACAGATACTGTATAGCTGCCTAGATCAGACATCTGCAAACTGCTTGCAGCATCATTTAATACGCGATCGCTTTTTATCAGTTTTGAGACATCGTTAGTGATCATCTGGCTTGCCGTCAGATCGGTATTAGTTATAGTTTCGGGAGCTTCTGAGGATTTGGTGAGGATATACATAGACACACGAGCTGTATAGAGATCGGGCAAAAATACCCAGCTGACTATTCCTGCAATGATAGCGCAGAGGATTGGTATCAGTATTACAATTTGCATGTGCTTACGCACGAGCTTAAGCAAATCAAGTAGCGTCATTGCGTAATACTATCCTTCCCCTTTTTACCCCTGCTACTTCAAGGCTTGTAGCTTTTATCGCCTTTCAAGAATCAGCAATGAACAATAAATGTTGTATTACATATACAAACATAATTTTCTTATTGTGTTCATATATATTTAATTGTTTCTTCTTGTTATATCCTATCAATATCTTACTTATTATACAATACCTTAACACTTTAGAAACCTAAATTTTTAATGCTAATCTCTAATTGTTTCTTATACTTATATATGCACATTTATATACATCATTTTGTATAGAGTTTTACGGTGACAAATTGCCCCAGGTACAACACAGGGAGCCAATATATACCTGGCTCCCTGACATTTATACTTATGTATGAGTTGTGAATCCGCCGTAAGCGATTTACTTAATCGGCGCTCCCTTAGCTCTTCAGCTCAAGAAGCTTGGTTTTAAGCTCCCCTTCGATTCTAGCCAGTTCCATCTCGGCTTCGGCACGTTTTTGTCTGCCTTCTCTTTGGATCTGTACAACCTCGTCCAAGGTATCGATAAGATTTTTGTTGGTAATCTGCAAGGTCTCGATATCTACTATGCCGCGTTCGCTTTCTCTGGCAGTATCAACTGTAGCAGTTTTAAGAGCCTCGGAGTTTCTGCGCAACAGCTCGTTGGTCATATCGGTCACTTCACGTTGAGCCTGAGCTGCGCGCTGACTGTGATCCACACTAAGCGCTAAGACCATCTGCGACTTCCACAGCGGAATCGTGTTTACCAACGTTGACTGAATCTTCTCGTTCATCAAAGCATCGTTGTTTTGTATCAAGCGGATCTGCGGAGCCATTTGTATGGATATTGTTCGAGTCAGATCAAGGTCGTGAAGCTTTTTGGAGAATCTGTTGCACAAACTTGCAAGATCATTTGCTGCTTGCGCATCTTCCGGAAGACCGCTTAGCTGAGCCTTTTCTCTTAAAGCCGGAAGCTCTGTCTCCTCGGTCTCCTTAAGTTTCTTCTTGCCGGCCAAGATATACATCGTCAGCTCTTTAAAGTAGACAACATTTTGCTCGTACATCTTGTCCAATGTAGAAATGTCTTTAAGCAGCGTGACCTGGTGGTCTTCCAGATTGTGAACTATCTGATTGACATTGTTTTCTACTGTAGCGTACTTGCTCTTCAGCGCCGTAACTTTATTAGAACCTTTCTTAAATAGGTTGGAGAAAAAGCCGCCGCTTTCCTCGTTCACGTCAAAGCTCTTGAGTTCTGTGACTAGACCGGAGAGCATTCCGCCCACCTCACCAAGATCCTTGGAGCGCACATTGGTCAGAGCGCTCTCAGAAAAGGTCGTCATTTTCTTTTGTGCGCTGGTGCCGTATTGCATAATTAGGGCAGAATCGTGGATATTGATCTGCTCTGCGAAATCATCCACCTGTTTTTGCTCGGCGGGAGTTAGCTGGGCACGCTCTGCCAACTCTCCTGAGTTTTGCGCTCGAGGAATCGGGATTGCAAGTGCAGGTGTGTCTGCCCCACTTGGGTTAAGCTCCAGCGTTGGGGTTACATCAAGGATCAGTTCGGGTTCGGTCATTGTCAAATCCTCCAGTTAATGTCTTGGCACCTTTTGTTGCTTGCATGCAAGCGCTAAGGAGCCTTCGGTGCCGATGTCGTCTCGGCTTTATCAATCTTAAACTTGTTGCCTGTCAGCCCCTCTTGTTCCAACATTTTTTCCAAAACCACAATGTCGGTAGAAACGTCAAGTGTATCATGACTAAAAAGGCTCTCCAAAAAATTCTCGAAAGCCTTATTTATTGTATCCATCGAGCGCTCGATCTCGGCTTTGGTCTGGCGTACATTTTGCGGCTCAAAATCCATTTTGTCGTATTGATGGTACTTCTCTACCAGTTTAAGCGTGGTGGGCAAGTAGTAATTCATCAGCTTGCGCGTCTCGGGCAGCTTTTCCGGATGACGTGTCACGTAGGAAACAATGCGCGAGACATTGTCCTCTAAAACATCCAGTTTGGCGCTGATTTCCTCTCCGGGAAGCGCATCATTTGCAGCTCGTATCTTTTTGATAATTACGTTACCCTCATTGCGGAAGCGTTCTATGTCTGCGGTCTCCGGGTTTTCCAGACGCAGACGTCGATCCTCTTCCTCTTGTAGTTTTTGCATGCGGTTTTTTTCGGAGAGCATAAATTGCTCGTAAGTATCTTCTCCCCACATCGCATAGTTTTCATCTGCATCTGTATGAATCTCCGGAAGCAGACCTTTTGATCTCGCCTTGCGTAAATCATTTTTTATCTGCTTGGGTGATCGACCTGTCTTAGCCGCCAACTCGGCAAAAGTGTATACCTTCTTTTGCTGCAATAAGTTTGCTATTTGTGTGATGCGGTCGGCCAACTTGTACTTTCTTATACCTGACACCAAACATGCACCACTGGCTACAGTGATAACACCACTGGCACCGGCAAACACCCTGCCAATTGTAGATATTGGCTCCAACTCAAACATAGATACCGCGAGAAAGACCATTGCGAGTATGGCAAAAAGCAAAGTACCGGCAGAGCCCAATATGATTTGCGGTATCCCGCGTGGAATACGTTTCTTAAGCTGCTTGTTACTAACTAAACTAGGATAGGAAGGTGCAGTCTGAACAGGCTTTGGCTGAGCAGACGGATAAGAATACTGAGGAGTCTGATTTGGATAGCCGTTGCCTTTTTGCGTGTTTTTATATGTATTGCTTTGCGGAGTTTTGCGCGCATCAAAATCAATGTCTCGGGACCCAAAAACAAAGGTATCAAAGGTCTTTTTGGCGGCAGGTCCGAGGTCTTGAAGTTGAGATAGATCGCCGTCCTTAAAAGCCCGCTTGATAATGTCTTCTATTGATCCACTATTATAGAAATTATTCTTCTTTCCCAATTTGCATCCTAGCATTCAACCGTGAAGCAGATTAATAAGGTAATTATACAAGCTACCACTAAATCCAATGACATAACCGGGTTGTTTTCTTGTTGTTGAGGAGATAATGCTGTTGTTAGAAGAATTCTCAATGAAAGGCAGTCATAGTTGCATCAACGCGACTCCCCGCAATAGTGGCAGCGAAGCGAGGAGCGGTGGATCGTCATCGGGATGCCGCAGTGGGTGCAACGGGGAACGT
>QMCD01006234.1_pt1 | contig 12267 bp, 6 predicted proteins | sample 1821841 | NCBI WGS metagenome assembly QMCD01 (sample SAMN01991225, study PRJNA193472) | Termite gut metagenome, whole genome shotgun sequencing project. | isolation source: worker | host: Macrotermes natalensis | reverse complement strand
GCACACCGGAAGGTTCGAGCCCCAGGCCGATTTGTTTCAGTTTGTAGTCCGCCGCGACCAAAATTTTGGCGAATCGACTGGTGAGCGGTACACCTTCCACCGTCACTTCGTTCATGCCATAGGCTTTTTCCTGAGCGGCGGCGTAGGCCCGCAAGTTGTTGACGGTCAAGGGGCGAAATTCGCGTTCCAGCTGGGCAACGCGTTGCAGGGCCTCTGGCGCAGGATCAATCGAGCAAGTAATCACCGAGAGCCGGTTTTGATACTGCCAACCGCGGAAAAGCGTGAGGAAATCTTCAATTTGCATGACCGGTTTGCCGTTTTTTTTGCCGACAACGTAGCCGCGGGCATCCACTCGCCAACCTTCCGCCGGGCCAACAATCAGAATATCCTTGTTTTCAGGATCAACGACTACGTGGCTGATGGCTGTCAGGCCGCCAAGATAGCGGATGGCATCGGGCATGGCTTGCTCGTTTTCAATCAACCGTCTTAGTTCGGCATCCAAACGCTTGAGCGAGATTTTTCGGATGGAAACCTCTTCATTCAAATCGCTGGAAATGGGCTGAAGGATGGACTGAAGATGTTTGCCAACGGCTTGCATTTCCGCAGACGGCGCGGTACGCAGTACCCCATTCACGTCAATTTCCACACCGCCGACCACACCCCGACCGTAATAGCCTGTGTCCACGGGAATGGGAACGGGCACAACGGGTTGAGGTTGGGGGGCGGGCTCTTCTTCCTCACCATCTCCCCCGTCATCTCCTCCATCGTCTCCACCGTCGTCCTCTTGAGCGAAGACAGAAACGGGTTGCGTCAGAACGGCAAAAGAGACGCAGACGAACGTCAGCATTAGGATACCAAGGAGCAGAAACAACAGCTTTCGAGGCATAATCAAATTCCTCATCATGTAATTGGGGTTCAAGTAATGGGAGATTCATCGCCCGGTGCAACAAAAAGGATAAACAACGCTAGAGCGTACCAAAAATGTCGATGGGAAGCAATAGAAGTTTTTGGAAAAAGCGAAAAATTTTCGTTATTTTAGCAAAAATAGTGCAAAAACGTTGTGTCCTAATACGCGAAAATTCCTTCCGTATCGCTAATAGAAAAACCGCAACACCCTTTTTCGCCGGTCGGGTAGGCTCCGAAAGACGCGCCGTTGATCTGAACGCCCATCATATTTCCTTGCCGCTTGAGTTGAAATCGAAAGGCCGGGCCGCCGCCATAAGGATGATCCCCGTCCGCCACAAGTTGCACCGTGCCAATCCGCTTGGCCGCCCCATTCCAAGTTCCGGCACGCTGTTCCGAAACCAGCACATTTCCCCTTGCGTCCACCGACACCACGGCAAAATTGTTCCGATCCCGATAATTGATGACCACGCCCACTCGAAACGTCGGAGCCACTTTGGGAAAAACGGTAAAACTGGGCACCATCTTCGGATTGCTCAGTGCGAGAATGCTCATTTGGTTCGTATTCGCCTTGCCAGCTATCGATTCTCCGAGGTCTTGCCAGTCGCCGTAAGCCCACTGAAACGGCAGTTGGTTTTTCTGGAGCCAGCGACCCATCTCTTCGACGGTTACGGGCTTGTCAGTCGCCACGATTTTCCATGCCTCGACAAACCAGCGGTCGCGCGGATAAGTTTGATCCTTTTCATGTTCCCAGAGGGCCATTTGTCGCAAAATATCCTCCAACAAATCCGGTCGTCCCACCAGCAGGAAGCGGCCAAAAATTTCATACATGGCGTAACGATGTGCCACGGCTTCCTGGGCACTTTCTAGCTCAATTTTGTCCGCCGCGAGAATTTCTGGTGTGAATCGGGTGTCGAGAAATTGCTGAATCAAGGTGGGATCGAAAGGCGTTTCCGATGGCTTTTTGGAGGATGATTTTTTCGCTGGCCGCCCAGATGTCGCCACATTGGTTTCGGCGGTTTCTGTTGATGCTGCGCGATTTACGCTACTTTCCGCAGCATTTTTCGCAAAGTCGCGAAACCGGGCAAGATGTTTCAATCCCGCACTGGGCGCGTCAAACATTTGGATTCGCGGCGGAACGCCGATGTCCAGTTTATCACCGTTCCAGTAATGATTTTCATACATTGCGGACAAACCTTCACGAAACCACTGAGGATAGCAAAGGCTTCCGGCGGGCAGAAAGTTTTCCGTATAATAATGAGTGGCTTCGTGAAGAATCGTTTCGCGCGTATTCATCAGTGACCACGCGCGTTTCATGTAGATGGCGTTCGTGGTCGGCGTGAAAAAGCCCGCATATTCGTTGCCTACCTGACCCAGTCCATCAAATCGACATTTCGCATCCATCTGCGGTTTGCCATTGAAGATGAAAATTTTGCATTTTGGAATCACGCGTTCGGACTCGTCCTCTTCCGATTTCGTTTTTTTCGCCGGTTGCTTCGGTTGTTTTCCCGCTTTTCTGGCTTTTTTCGCTTCCTCCTCAGCCACTCGTTGCGGCGTGTATTTCGCAAAGATATTGTCCAATTTTCCGCAAAGCCGCTCGACCAAAATGCCGACTTCATGTGCCGTGGGACGGGCCTGTTCAACAGAGCGTTCGACAACGATTTCAAAATTCCGCGTTGTCGCGGAATCCATGGAAAGCCGCGAAATGGGATCGGCTTGCGCAAAAACCGAAGCGGACAAGAAAAAAAACCAGCAAAAAGAAGAAAAAAAGGCTTTCATGGCAAGAACCCTGTGCAAAATTGAGCCGGAAAGGTCAACTCCCGGCTCAAAGTCAGTTTTACGCCAAAAACTCGGCGAGGCGGTCGAAGGCCGCTTCGAGCACATCCATGCCCGCCGCGAACGAGGCGCGAACATAACCTTCGCAGCCAAATGCGGACCCCATGACGGTCGCAACCTGCTTCTGTTGCAGCAGTTCGAGGCAAAATTGCTCGGAAGTGTCGATTTGGACACCACCCAATTTTCGGCCAAGATGTTTCTGGATGTTGAAAAAAGTGTAAAACGCGCCGTTCATGGGAGGAAACGTGACTCCCTCAATCGCCGAAAGCCGCTGAGCGACATAATCGCGCCGCCGTTCAAACTGAGCGCACATCTCCGCAACGCAATCTTGAGGGCCGGTCAGTGCCGCCAAAGCCGCAAACTGACTGATGCTGCAAGGGTTGGATGTTTCTTGGCTTTGAAGTTCGCCCATTTTTTTGGCCAAGTTCAAGGGGCTCATCGTCCAGCCAATCCGCCAGCCCGTCATCGCGTAAGTTTTGCTCACACCGTTGACGACAATTGTTCGATCCGCAAGACCGGGACGCAGGGTGGGAAAACTGGTAAACTGCCCGCTTGAGTCATTTCTGCTCGAGTACACCAGTTTGTCGTAAATTTCGTCGGCCAAGACGATCAAATTTTTTTCCACGGCGACATCGGCAATGGCGGTCAATTCCTCGCGGTTGTACATCGCTCCCGTCGGATTAGACGGACTGCAAAGGAGCAAAATTTTCGTGCGGGGCGTGACGGCATCGGCCAACTGCCGGGCAGTCATTTTGAAACCATCGGCTTCTTTTGTCGGCAAAATGACGGGCATGGCCTTCGAGAGTTTCACCAGTTCCGCGTAGGAAACCCAGTACGGAGCGGGGATGATGACCTCGTCACCGGGGTTGAGCAGAGTGAAAAAGACGTTGTGCAGCGAATGCTTGGCTCCGTTGGACACGACAATTTGGGCGGGCGTGTACTCCAAGCCGTAATCCGACTTGTACTTCTCCACAATGGCCTTTTTCAGGTCGGGAATGCCGCTTGCAAGCGTGTATTTCGTGTGGCCCGACTTCATGGCGTTCGCGGCGGCCTCGCAGATGTGCGAGGGCGTGATGAAATCGGGTTCGCCCACACTGAGATCGTAAACGGTCAAGCCCTGCGATTTCAGCTCTTTGGCCTTGGCGGACATGGCAAGGGTGGCGGAAGGTTCGAGTGCCTGAACAACGTGAGAAATATCCATTGTCATAAAAAAGTAGTCAGAAAAAGCAAAATGGGTAGCCCGGTATCAATCCACGGCCTCCCATTTTATCATGCCGTTTCTCACCGGACAATGGGGCATTCTCACACACGAATCTCCTTGACAGAGTGCGCAGATGCAGGAAGTTTCCCGGACAAATTCCATCACACGCTCGATTTTTGAAATGGGCAGCCTGACGGCCTTGGTCGGTTCTCCAAACTTTCCACTTCCCTTGGGCGACCGGCTCCTTGGCGTTTTCCTCCGCGTGACATGATATTCTCCTTCGTAAAAGCGGGCATCGTAAAACAGACAGATTTCTGACGTTGGAACGATACGACAAGAGCGGGACAGGATCGATCCCGACAGTCTTTTCAAGAACAAAAAAAGCGGGAAGACCGAATGCACAGCTCACCCCCTCAACCCACTACCACGCGGGCAAAAAACAATGATACCGACACCGGCCTCCCCGCGTTTCCGCATTTTGAAGGGAAGTTAATGTCGATACTCGTTTTTTGGTCAAGAATGTGGTAGTTTCTGAGGTAGACTTGGCGATGACCATCTTGTCTGGCTCGCCAAGTCCGGGGCGAGGCATCTCGCCCGGAGTATCATTGGCCCCCATCCTATACGAGTGCTCCGGGCTACGGTTTTAGTGGGCGAAAACGTGGATTTTGCGACTGAAATCATTGGGGTGACAGCCACATCCCCCATTCTTTGCCAAATGGAAAAAAGTATGTTATAATGGACTTGGAATGGAGGATTTTGCTGGCGTTCTTTTGCCAGTTTGCCCATTTTCGCAAAAACTATCACGTCCTCTGAGCGAATTTGAGATGAAAATGTCGCCGCCCACTGAATTTTCAGAAGCCGATCAGCCGCTTTATGGGCTTCAAGCCGACTCGATTAGCAATCGGTTTCGGCAGTGGTGTGACAGTGCGCCGCCTTGGGAAGCTGCCCAATGGTGTCGTGAACGCGGTGACCATTTTTTGCGACGCGCCAGCAAGCTCCGCCATCGTCTCGACCGGCCATTGATCGTCGCCCTTTTGGGTGGAACGGGCACGGGCAAGAGTACACTGCTCAATGCGATTGTCGGTGAAGAGATTGTGTCCTCAGGCAAAGAGCGGCCGACGACGGCCAAGCCCACGCTGGTTTGCCACAAAGACATCGACCCGACGCAGTGGGGCATCGATTTAAGCGGTTTTGCTATTGAAACACGCGAGAATCCTTTTTTGGAGCAGATGGCCATCCTTGATTGCCCCGACCCGGACACAACGGACTCAAATGTGACAGAGTCGCCGGCGGCCAAAGCGAATCAAACGAATTTGGCGCGTCTTCGGGCGGCTTTGCCGGTCTGCGACATTCTTTTAGTGACGGCAACGCAACAAAAATACCGTAGCCGCCGCGTTTTGGATGAATTGGCCAGTGCCGCTTCCGGTGCGCGGCTCATTTTTGTGCAAACCCACGCTGACCGCGATGTGGATATTCGCGAAGACTGGAAAGCCCTTTTATCGCAAAATTACGAAACGGGGCCAATCTATTTTATCGACACGCTTGCCGTCATCAAAGCTCAAAAGGCGGCAGGAAATTCCGAAGCTGGCAAAGAAGACGCGTTGCCCGATGATTTTGTGGCTCTGCGGCAACTTTTAACGCGGGATTTGAACGAAGAGGCCGCCCTGCGCATTCGGCAGGCGAATTTTTATGGCTTGGCAGAAGAAACCGTTGACTCATGCTGGGATGAAATCACCGATCAATGGACGAGCGTGCGTAAATTGCGCGAACGCATTTCCGAAGAGCGCCGCCGATTTGGCGAGCGTTTGTCCCAAAAAATGCGAGATGAACTGATTCGTGACCGCCGACTTTGGGAATCGCGTCTCGTAGGTCGCGTGGCATCTCAGTGGGGGTTCAGTCCCTTTTCTCTCGTACTGCGAATTTACCAAGGATTGGGCGGCATTTTGTCCGGCGCACTGCTTGCCCGCGCGCGTTCCATTCCGCAGCTGGCTGTTTGGGGAGCTTTTGAGGGCATTCGCTCTTTTCGGAATTGGTCACAGTCCAAAAAAGCTAAGCAAGGTCCCGGTGCTTCGCTCATTGCCACGTGGGAGGAAAGCAAGCTGCGCGAATCCGCGCTGATTTTGGGCGGTTTTGCAATGGACGCTCATTTGCCCACCATGAGCTGCGAACCGGCGTTTGTTCTCGAAGAATCAAAGAAGGCGGGCGAAACGTTTGTTGGCGACATCGCGCTCGAATTGGAAAAGCTTTGCGACTTTTTGGCTCGAAAAAATTCGCGCTGGTGGATGCGGCTGATTTACGAAACGCTGTTTTGTGCCATGCTGTTTTTTTTGCTGTACAGGCCTGCCAAAAATTTTTTTTACGACACGGTTTTTTTTAATGACATTCCGCTGTTGGGTTTAGAGTTTTATTTCATGTCCGCGTTTTGGCTCCTGCTTTGGGCGGCTTTGCTGTTGGGCGGATTTTTATCACTGCTGCGGCGCGGTTTGGATCGTGCCTTGAGTGCGTCGTCGGCAAATTGGAAACGTTTGCCTGCCCTGGAGTGTCTTTTTGCTTCGATTGAGGGAGAAACCAACAAAGCGATGCAATTCCGTGATGATTTGGACGCTCTTCGCCAGCGACTTGCCCAAATTCGTCAGCAGTCGGAAAAGCTGGACAAGCGTTTAGGCCGGGTAAAATAACCAGAACCGGGATTGTCTTGGCCGGAGTGACGGGTTAGGGAACAGGGCTATTGTCCCTTTGCTCGAAAAGGACATGAGTAAGCAGCAATTTTTTTTCGAGATGCGACACACACGAAGCGCGGCTTCTGCCAGCCCACGTTCTTCGTCCTTGTCGCCTTGGGAACAGGACGACCTGCGCAACCGAAAAATCGCTAAAATCGCTTTTCCAACGGGCTTTGACGCCCTGCTGGACTATCTTGTGCCACCTTCGCTGTCTGAAACACTGGAACCGGGAATGCGTGTTCTTGTTCCCTTGGGACGTGGTAACAAACCGACACAGGGTTACTGCACGAAAATTTATCCTTGGGGGATGGTCACTTCGGAGGAGGATGCGTCCAAAAAACTCAAGTCCATTCTCGCCTTGATCGACCACGAAAGATTGCTGGATGATCGCATGGTCGAATTGACACACTGGATCGCTAGGCATTATCTTTGTTCCGTGGGACAGGTTTTCGAGGCGATGCTGCCGATGGGCGTGCGAAAGCAGGCGGGCACGCGGCTCACCACGGTTTATGTGACCCCAGACGATCTGGAGAAACGTTTGTCCTTGCTAAAAAAAAACGGACAGAAGCAAGGCAAACCGAAAGGCGTGTCGGAAAAACTCTTAACGCCAAAACAAGCTCGGGTGCTTGAGATCATCAACAAAAGCGAAGAACCTTTAACATCACAAGAAATTCAGCGGGCGGCAAAATGTTCCGCAGGCATCATCGCCACTCTCAAGCGGCTCCGGCTTGTTTCTTCCAAGACAACCCGGCGAGCCTCCGAGAATTTTTTGTTGCAAACGGAGGTCCCGGCCAACATCATGGAACGGAATCCTTATACGCTGAATAAAGATCAGCAAAATGCGATGCTCGCTATCACGGCGGCCGTTCAAGAAAATCGTCACAAAACATTTTTATTACACGGTGTGACGGGAAGCGGCAAAACCGAGGTTTATATTCAGGCCATCCAGGAAGTCACGCGTCGCGGCAAGCAAGCCATCGTTCTTGTCCCGGAAATTAGCCTCACGCCGCAAACGGTGGGGCGTTTTCAAAGCCGCTTTCCCCATGTCGCGGTGTTGCATTCCCATCTTTCCGATTCCGAGCGGCATTTCCAGTGGCTCCGCATTGCCAAGGAAAATGTCCACGTTGTCGTGGGGGCGCGCAGTGCGATTTTCGCACCGTTGCCTCGACTTGGGATCATTGTAATTGATGAGGAGCACGAAAATTCTTTCAAGCAAGACAGCGTGCCTCGCTACCATGCCCGCGATGTCGCCAGAAAACGTGCGGAAATGCTTGGCATTCCACTCATTTTGGGTTCGGCCACGCCGTCGATGGAGTCTTGGTTTCAGGCAACCCCAAGCCACGAGAACACGCGGCAAGACACGCTCCTTTCCATGCCCAAACGGGTGGGTACATTACAATTACCCCGCGTGGAAATTGTCGATTTGCGCGACGAAATCCGCAGTCGACAAACCCGCGGCGCGATTCACAGGCGGCTTCACGGCGCGATTCACGACACGCTCCGCCAAAAAGGGCAAGTCATTCTCCTACTGAACCGGCGCGGTTTTTCAACGCATGTCCAGTGTCCCGCCTGCGGAGAAACGATCCAATGTCCGCAATGTGATGTCGCGCTCACGCATCATCAGCGCGAAGAAATTCTGCTCTGTCATTATTGCGATTATCAAATGCCCCTGCCGCATTCCTGCCCCAAATGCCAATTTGAAGGGATTCGTTACAGTGGATTTGGGACACAAAAATTAGAGCAGGAAATCAAGAGCCGCTTTCCCAGTGTCCACGTTCTTCGGATGGATACGGATACCATGCAAGGTCGCGGTGCGCATGAGCGGGCACTGAAAAAATTTCGCTCAGGCGAGGTGCAAATCCTTCTGGGAACGCAAATGATTGCGAAAGGGTTGGATTTTCCCAACGTTCTCTTGGTGGGTGTGGTCAATGCGGACACGGCACTGTATTTGCCCGATTTTCGTGCCTTTGAGCGAACTTTTCATCTCATTACCCAAGTGGCGGGGCGAACCGGACGCGGCGAAAAAGGCGGGCGAGTGATTGTCCAAACGTTCAGTCCTGACCATCCGGCCATTCTTGCGGCGGCACAGCACGATTACGGACGATTTGTGACTCAAGAACTCGCAGAACGTCAATCCATCGGTTATCCGCCGTACACAAAAATGATTCGCATTGTGGTACGTGGTGAAAATGAGGCGGCAACGCAGGCGTTTTCGCAAGAATTGGCCAAAAAACTCCGTGGGGCACTGATTGAAAATGGACAATATCGGCAAAATACGCCCAGCGAGACGCGATGCCGGATTTTGGGACCCGCTCCGGCCCCGTTTGCCAAACTGCGCGGTTTTTATCGTTTCCACATTCATCTTCACGCCGCGTCAGGAACGGGACTGCGAAACGCGGTACGAGAGGTGACCCTAGCGATAAAAACTCCGCAAAATGTTCAATGGATGGTCGATGTCGATCCTGTGGATATGATGTAGAGGATGGAATTGGCTCCATTCCACGGTCAATCTCAACGCGGCGCTTGCCGAATGCGTTTTTTTCAAATACAATAACCAGAGAGGGTGTATCTTGCCGATACAACCGCTACAGGGTTCCACAACGCCACTTGACATTTTGGTGTAAGCAACATGAAACGCAGTCATTTCACCTTTGTTCTTGTGCTCATCACAGGCATTTTTACCGAATCGGCCGTGTTTGCCCAAAATTCAGGCGGCAGTTCGGGCTTGGCCAGCGGAGACATGAATCTCACGGACACGAGTGGTGTCGCTATGGAAGCCCCAACCCTTGACCGCACGAACGTTTCCAGTTTTCCAGGTTATCCTACGGAATCGGTGTTTATTGGCCGCGAACAATCCTTTGAAACATCGTTTTCGCGCGAGTCCGGTGGCACAACGGCGACGACCCGATCCACCCGACGCACGACAACGATGGCACGACCGCGAACGAACATGGCGATGACCGGCCGGATGGGTAGTGCGAACAATGGCCGCGTGCGAGCCGTGACCACAACGGATTTTCAGTTTGCTCCGCCGGAAATTGATTTTCGGACAGCTTCACTCAGAGAAAAGATGGTGCGGCTGCCAAGTTTGAAATTGACGCACGAGCAGATTGGCATTCAATTGACGGAACAAAAAGGCGAGCGGATAGCGACATTGACGGGCACGGTTGCGACGACCAAAGAGCGTCGCTTGCTCCAAAATCTTTTGATTCTTGAGCCGGGCGTTGACCGCGTGGACAACCGGTTGAAAATTGGTGGGCAGTGACCGCAGTTCTGAACGGGGTTGACGGGATGTTTTTTTGAATTGTCGTTCAACTTTCCTCGTCAAACGTCATGTTTTCCGCGAAAAGAGCGGAAAATTCCGGGACGCAAGATAGATCGTGATGGACAACTCGCTGCGATAGTTCGATGGCTTTTTGGCGGATGTCGTCACAAAAGAGCGCCATTCTTGCGCCCGCCAGTGACGTGTTGCCGCAAATGCGCACGCGGTCAGGCGAAACAGTGCGCGGGATCAAACCCACCCGCCGCATGGAGTCTTCGCGGAGAAAACTACCAAAACCGCCCGCAATATCCAATCGACGGAGGTCTGGAAGTTCAAGTCCGCGTTTCGCCAGCAGTATTTTCATGCCCGCCCGAATCGCGGCCAACTGAAATTGGCGAACATCTTGCTGCGTCAGATATATCGTTTGGCCGCCGTTTGATTGTTCCTTGTTTGCCAGCAAGCCGTTTACAATCAGAAAACATGGTTTTCCGTCAATCTTTTTCCAATACGAAAAAAATGGGGAATTTTCTTGCGGCACAAACCGTCCTGTCCTGTCAATCAAACCACAGCGTCGCAGTTCGGCGATGGTGTCAATCAAACCGCTACCGCAAAGACCACGTGCGGGTTGGTTACCAATGGTGGACAACACCACGCGACCATGCTCCAGGCCGGTGTCATCTTGCAGCGTGACTTGATCGATCGCACCGGGAATCGCTTGGCAGCCGAACTCGATTTTTCCGCCTTCTAGCGCCGGTCCTGCCGCCGTTGCCGCCACATCCCATCGTCTATCGCTGTGCTCCCTTCCAGAAAACAACGCCAATTCACCGTTTGTGCCCAAATCAATGAGCAGAACAGGTTCTTCGGACGGATGGAGACCAGTGGCTAAAATGCCAGCAGTAATGTCGCCGCCCACAAAACCGCCCAAGAGGGGCAGCGTAAACACTTCGGCATTGGGCAGCTGTACACCGACCCCGCCGCTGACAAGTGAGCCAGCTTTTTTTGAGGGAAAAACGCGCCACGGCAGTTCAAACGGAGCGTATCCCAGCGCGGAAGGGTTTTGGCCAAGGAAAATCGAGGACATCACGGAATTGCCCGCCACCGAAATCGAAGAAATGGCGGCCAGCGGAACCTGCGCATCGCAGGCAATTTCCCGGATCATGTTTGTGACGACATCCCGGGTCATTCCTCGCATTTCCGCCAAAGCATTTGGATTTTCGATGATCTGTTGAAGCCGCGCGATCAGATCATCGCCAAATTTTCTTTGTGGGTTGGCCAGCGCTGTCGTTCCCAAACTTCGCAGCTCGCCAGACGGTGTGCGTTCCAGCAGCTCGACCACCAGAGTGGTGGTTCCCAAGTCGAGAGCCACACCAAAAACGCTCCTCTCTCGCAATGACGGCTTCTGCGCCACTTTTGTCGTTTGCGAAGTTGGGGACGCTTGCGGAAGAAAGTCGGACTTTTGAATCGCTATCTCCGATGGGGCGGCCATAAGCGAGCTGCGGGGAATGGTGACGAAAGCATCATTTTGAAGAACGCACTGACAGGCCCATTTTTCTTCGCTGTTTACCAGAACGCGGCATTTTCCGCAAATTCCCTGCCCACCACAGTCGTTACGAAGTGTCCAACCAAGCGCGGCGGCAGCTTCGGGAAGAGATGTTCCGATGGGAATTTGAATTTCTCGAACGTCGTTCAAATCCGAATCGAGGGCGAACTGGAGGAGTGTTTTGGCAGGAGGCATAACGGCATTGTCGCAAGTTCGCCGAAAAATGTCAAGTCGTGCACACCGTCAGCGTTTTTTTCTGACAACTTGGGCAAATTACGCAAAAAACAGGAATTTCCAGAAAACACATCAAATTCCAATAGAGAAAGTGACGATGATTTGGGGCAGTGGGAAGAGGGTTTCTCCGATTTTTGATCTCAGCAAGGTTCGTTGAGAGGGAAAAAACCTCACGGTGGATTTGACATTTCTTTATTGTAAGAGGAAAAACAATGAAAAAGAACATCATGGGATGCCTCGGTGTCGTGGCTGCGATCTTCGTGGCCCACTTAACCCTGGCGAATGTGAATGCGGGGGAAGGCGTTGCGGGAAATCCGTGCATCGAAGCCGCCTGTGATCCTTGCGCTGATGCGTGCGACGACCTCGCTTGCGATCCTTGCGGTCCGCGACTGTTTGATCGTGGGCTTTTCAATCGCAACGGAAAATTGTTCGGATGCGGACCGAAAAACTCGCTCTGGTTTTGGGGTGCCAACATGGAAGCTGGCTTTTATTCCAACGAATATGGCCGGACGGACTTCTATGATGACAGCAGTCCGTTGGCGGTCAATGACAATGGCCTCTTTCCGGGCAA